>Ga0209227_1000162_pt1 | contig 55716 bp, 44 predicted proteins | sample YNPBryantNP2012_FD_185815 | JGI IMG/M metagenome (GOLD analysis project Ga0209227, IMG submission 185815) | Anoxygenic and chlorotrophic microbial mat microbial communities from Yellowstone National Park, USA - YNP Bryant NP 2012 (SPAdes)... ...
CGGCGCCGCCAGCGCGGGAACAGCCGCGCCGGCCAGCACCCCAACCACCACACATCGCAGGATCATCTTCACCCTCCTTGAGGCGCATGCCTCAGTCAAGGTTTCCCGGTCTCCCGGACGGCCCCGACGTATCTGAACACCGCCGAAGGCGTCCGTCCGGGCATGGCATCATTGAGCGGCTTCGTCCCGTTCAGCCTCCGCAGGCCGGTGGGCTTCCGGGCCCGTTGAAGCACACCTGGAACGTGGCGAAGTCGTTTACGTCCACGTCGTTGTCCTCGTCGAAGTCCGCGTCGGCCGTGCAGCCCGCCGGCGGCGGATTGCCCGGACCGTTGAAACACACCTGGAACGTGGCGAAGTCACTCACGTCGACGTCGCCGTCGCAGTCGAGGTCCGGCCCCACGCAGAGGGTCGAGACCACCACGTTGTCGAACACGGCGCCCTCGTCGAAGTTCGAGGTCCACGGCAGGCCGGCCCCGCGGAGCAGCGAGTTGACCTCGTCGGCCTGCCCCTCGGCGCCCCAGGCCGTCACGCCGATCTTGCCCGTCAGCAGCGGCGCCGGGTCCGTGAAGGTGAAGTCGTAGACGGTCTTTCCGTCGCCGTCGATGTCGCCATCGAGCTGCGTGACCTTGATGTCGAACTTGCCGCCCTTGGCCTTGACCTTCACATTCCACCGCTCGCCCGGGGAGTAGATGAAGCTGTTGTCGAAGAACACCTCCGCCCATCCGCCGGCAGCCCGCTTCTGGACCGAGACGCCCTGCGGCGGGCCGGCCCAGGTATTGCCGGCCTGACTCATGAACATCAGGCGGTAGAAGTTGTCCTCATCCTGGTAGCGGAACAGGACACCGATCCCATCGTCATCGAAGGCCCGAAGGTCCACGGAGTACTCGTAGTCCGTCCAGCCTGCGCTGCCGGCTACCGCCCGCGGGCCGTCGAAGTCGATCGTTCCCCTCGTGTAGTCCCCGGGGATGATGAACGTGGTACCCGAAATCCAGCGGTTGTCCCGCACGCCCATCGCTTTGAGGTCGGGTCGCAGCCCGATCCCCGAGAAGGGCGTGCCCGCGCCCATGATGTTGCCCAGCCCGTACTCCACGCCCCCGGTGAAGACCGCCGGGTCGCTCATGGCCGGGTCGGTCGCGTCGATCCAGCCTTTGGGATCGCCGATGCCCATGCCCTCCGTAAAGGCGGGTTCGCTCTGGCCGGCGAGGGTGAGCTTCATCTCCCGGAACTCGTTGGCGTTGTGCCCCCACGCGTGGATGCCCACCTTGCCGTGCAGCAGCGCATCGGGGGCGCCGTCCGTGAAGGTCGCCGCGTAGAAGTTCGGCCAGTCCCCGTACATCCCGGTGTCGTCGATCCCGTCAATCTCGAGACGGAACGTGTTCCCGATGCAGATCAGGCGTGCCCGCCAGATCCGGTAGCCGGCGTCCTGCGGGGTGGGTGGCGTGCCGGCAAGGCCGCCGTGGAAGTATTTGAAGCCCGCCATCGGATCCAGGTCGTTGTCGCCGGGATAGGTGTCGTCCGTGTCGCGGAAGATCTCCGACCATACGCCGTTGACGACCTTCTGCACGCTGATTCCCCGCGGTGGGCGAACGGACGCCGGCGGGGGGACCTCGGTCTCGGTGCCGTTGCGCTCATCCTCGAAGTTCAGCCGGTAGAAGTTCCTCTCATCCTGGAAGCGGAAGAGCAGGCCGATCCCGTCGTCGTCATGCGTGTCGATGACGGCCTCCCACGTATAGTCGGTCCAGGCTGCGTCGCCGCGAACGAGTTGCGGGCCCTGGAACTCAACACCCGGCTTGCCCGATCCGTCGGGCAGATTCTCGTTGTCCGCCTGCTCGATCGTCATCGTCTGGAGCTTCTGCACCCAGACGCCGGCGAGATTCGAGCGCGTCGGGTTGGCCCGGAACAGTTGCGTGATCTGGCCGTTGACGATCTTCTGCACCGACACACCCTGGCGGAATCCGTAGTTGCCCGTGCCCTCCTGGCGGAATCCCACGCGGAACATGTTGCCCGAGTCCACGTAGCCGAAGATCAGCCCGATGCCGTCATTGTCGTAGTTGTTTCGCAGCCGGGCTCTGAGGGTGTAGTTCTCGCCCGCGTTGAATCCGCCCTTGTAGAGGTAATACGGTTGATACCAGCCGTCGCCCGGGGTTCCGGTTCCGCCGCCGCCGGCGATCGCCCCGCCGTCGCGCTGCCGGCCGTCGGAGTTCTCCATGAGGACTCCGTCCCGCACGCGAATGGTCCAGGCCTGGTTGGAGCCGGCCTGCTGCGAGCCGGGCACGTAGTCGGTGTTGAGCGTCGGTACAAAGATGTTGCCCAGCAGCGTGGCCCCGCCCGGCGTCCGCACGAAATCGCTCGGGGCGCCGCCGTAGGCCGTAAACCTGGCACCCCGCTCGGTGCCGAGGGTGTTGCCCGCGACCTGGCCCCACACGGTCAGACCGGCGCTGCCGGCCGGGATGGGGGCCCCGTCCCACTGGCCGTTGTTGTTCTGGTCGTTGGCGTCGAAGACGTCGCCGTCGGCCGCATCGAAGACGTGATCGCCGTCCACATCCAGGTCCATGGGTTCAGCGGGGTCCCACTGGCCGTTTCGGTTCGCATCGCGCGTGTCGAAGACGTCGCCGTCGGCCGGATCGAAGACGCCGTCCCCGTCCACGTCGGTAGCCAACGGCTCCCCGGGGTCCCAGCGGCCGTTCTTGTTCGTGTCGTTGGCGCTGAACACGTCGCCGTCGGCCGGCTCGAACACATGGTCGCCGTCCACGTCGGTGACCATGGCTTCGGCGGCGTCCCACCTGCCGTTGGCGTTGGTGTCGTTTCCGCTGAAGACGTCCCCTTCGGCCGGCTCGAACTCCCCGTCGCCGTCCACGTCGGTATCCAGAGGTTCGGCCGCGGCATCGACGATCGTCGGCACGACGATCGTGGTCTGTCCCGGCCCGCCTGGATCGTGAACGATCGTGATGTCGATCTCGGCCGTCGCGCCGGCCGTCCTGATCGTCGCACTTACGTCGAACGGGGTGCCGGGCGTATAGGCGAACAGGGGCACGCCGGGATACTGAGTGTCACGGAAGACCTCCTTCCACACTCCCTTGCGGCAACGCTGGACGCTCACGCCCTGGGGCGCCCGCCAAGTCGGCGGTGGACTGCTCCACGCCTCGCTGACGAACATGACCCGGTAGAAGTTGCTGTCGTCCTGGCAGCGAAGCAGGAAGCCGAAGCCGTCGTTGTCGAGGCAGTACAGCCGGGCGCGGACCTCATAGTCGGTCCACGCGTCGCTGCCCGCCCCCGTATAGACCATCGAGGGCCCCATGAAGTCGGTATTGTTCCAGATCGCGTTGGAGTATCCGTTTGTGTTCTCGCGGACGCACCCGTCGGTGGGGTCGAAGCCCAGGCCGTCGTACGAGCCGAAGGCGGTCCCGGCCGAGTTCCGCATCGTCACCCGCCGCCAGTCCGGGATGAGAGAACCCCACGCGTAGTTGAGCAGCGTGGCGCCGTTTTCGTCCTCCACGCTCAACGATGGGCATTCCAGGCCGTACGGCGTGCCGGGGTCCCCCCCGGACCCGCGGTTCCGGTTCCCCCAGGAGAGCACCCCCACCGAGCCCGTCCGGAGGTCCGCATCAGTAGCCTGAAAGACCGGCGAGCCGTTGACCAGGATGGTGAACGTGGGCCCGGTGACGCGGACTTCCACGTCGAAGTACGTGCCCAGCGTATAGATGAAGTTCGCGGTCGGCTCCGACCACGCCGGCAGGAAGGCGTTGGTCATGGCGTTCTCCCAGCCGCCACGGTCAAATGTATCGCTGAACAGCACCGCGGCCTTCGCCACAGGGACCGTGCACAAGCCCGCCAGCGCCAGGGACGCCAGAGCGGTTGCCGCTCGGGTTTGCCGTTGCATCTCGTTGCCCTCCTGTTTCGTTGTCCTGAGCCGAAGCTCGAAAAGGTCGATTGCCTGCCTACTGCCTCGGGCGGTATTGTGGCGGCACGTGCGAGGCGGCCATGTCGCTCTGGTGCAGCACACGCCACGTCCCGTAGGGGGTCACCCAGTCGGCATGTCCGTCCGCGAAGCCGATGTTCCAGCCGTATTTTTGATGGTTGTCCAGCGGGCTGTCGGGGAAGTTGTTGATGTCCGCATACGGGCCGTTGGGGTCGTCCCCGTCGAGCGTCAGGATCACCTTGCTCGCCCGTTTCGTCAGGCGTGCCGGGATCTTCAGGCAGTCGGGGAACCCGTCATGGTCTTCATCGGATGCGCTCCCGCTGTAGGGGGGCGGGTTACCCGCGTAGTCCGCCTTCTGGAAGCCGTTCCAGAACTCGTAGCTGTGGCCCTAGTTGACGCTGTCTCCCCGTTGCCTTGTGCGGTCATCTACGTTGTTGTTCAGTTCTTCGGGTTGCGTGACCTTGTTGGCCGTCGAGGGGCACGACAGTACCTCCCACGTGCGGATGTAGCGCCGGCTTGGCGTGCCCTTGCTCTTGCCGTCACCGCCGAGGAAGATCGGGACCGGCGGCTTGTAGCTGCTGAGCTCCATGGCCAGGGCGACGGCCGAGTCGCCGCCGATCCAGTCTGAGCCCCACGTCTTCGTGCTGAAGTTGTACGTCGCGTTGAACATGTACCAGCGGTGCTTGTGGTCCTCGGCGTAGTACAGCATCGCGATGACCATCTGCCGGACGTTGGACCGGCATCCGACCCGCTTGGCCTGTTCTCTGGCCTTGGCCAGAGACGGAAGCAGCAGCGCCATCAGCAAGGCGATGATCGCGACGACGACGAGCAACTCGATCAGCGTGAAGCCGACCGGACGGCGAGCCACCGGCAGCGTCACCGGAACCACGGACCGTGTGCGGCTGGGCATGTGTTCCTCCCGCGTTAATCGGGACTTCGCCACAGATGCGTATCTCTCCGGTGCCCCGATCGGTATGTTCGCCGGGGCTTGGCCCACAAAAGAATTGTCGGGCTCATCTTAGCGCCCCGGCCTCGGTCAGACAGGGTATAGGGACCCGACGACTTGCGGATCTTGCGCCGAGGCCTTCCCTGGGGCCGCCTTCGGCCGAGGGGCTGAGCCGCCCGATCTAGAGATAGTCTACCGCGCCGGCGCTAGGCAATCAACGAGAAAGCATGAGGAAACCGCGAAAAACCTTCGTGCTGGACCGCATGTCGATCCGGGCCGCCATGCCCGCCCCCCGGGGAGGGCCGCCCATTCGACGGTTCGCTAGCCCGGCAGGGCTGAACGGCGGGCCTCCGGCGCGGAGCTGGAGGGGGGCGCCCGCAAATGGGGCGAGGCTGGCGTCCGAGACCCCCGTCTGGCGGTCGGAGCCGCGGTTTCCGGTCCCTTCGAGCGGGGACGGGGTTGACGGGGTCAGGCATCTCGGACCAGATGTGATGTGGGTCTTGGGCCGTGCCTGCTGGGGGGGGCGAACTGATGGGGCACCCCAATAATCGGCCCCGCGGTCTTCTTGGGCGGGCCGCCCGCCTATCTCGGCGCCGCCGGACGGCCGACTCGGGCGGACTCCTGCCTGGCGGTGCGAGGCGATGCCGCGCCGGAAGATTCCCCCTGGTTTGCCTTGCCTGTCGTGGAAACGACCCGCACGGCAATATCGGTGGCGAAGTCCGGCGAGCGAAGCGAAAGGTCCTGATGGCCCTCATGCCGTAGTGTCCGCGTGTCTTGGATTCGCCCGGTTTGCGGATCCAGCCACTCCACCTGATACGTCCCGCCTGGGAGACTCAGGTTCAGGTGAACCGGACCCTTACCCACCAGGTATCCGGCATAGGCTCGCCCGGGCTCTGCGAGGAGGCGAAGCGAAGTGGACTCGGGCGTCAGCTTGGTGACCACGTCGAGGGCCGGTCTCATGCGGATGAAATCGAAACCTTCGATGAATCTCTTCAAGACCGAGAGTTGACGGCGAATCTCCGGTCCGCCACCGCCGGGGGCGTCGCTGGTGGCGGTGCCATCTTCCCTGCCGCATGTGAATGAGTAGTCGAGGTGGTTGAACACGGCACCCCCCGCGAGGATGAAGTTCCAGGCCTCGAGACGATAGGGCGTCGGTTCGCGCCCGCGAAAGCCGGTTTCGTCATCCGCGAGGGCCTTGTTCAGGTGGTAGCTTTCCACCACGGCTTCCGGTTGCGCGTAATGGAAGTTGAAGATGGACACCAGCGGGTTGGCCTCGGCGATCTTCCCCCGTTTGTTCGCGATGTTCTGGGCAATCAGGTGTCGCGTGCCGAGGGCGGACTCGGTGCGGGCGACGGTTTCCGCGATGGTGTCCTGCCATGCGGGGCTCACGCCGCCGTGATAGGGTTCATTGCATATCTCGTAATACACATTGTCCGCGTCGCGGAGCTCTTCCACGATCCGACGCACCATCGCCACCTGGGCCTGGAGGAGGTTCGCGTGTTTGAGCGTGTACACCTCGGCGCTGGGCACGTTGCCGATGTGATTCACGTTGTTCTCCGCGTTCATCGGGCTGAGCCTCCAGATGGCGTCGCCCTTGGTCTTCTCGTAGAAAGGACAGAACAGGACGAGCTCCACGACGATACCGCGGCGGCCGGCCTCCGCGACGAACGATCGAAGGCGGCGAAAGTACTCGGGGTCCCACCGCTGGAGGTCGAACCGGTTGCCGCCGTTGTTGTAGCCGGGCGACGAGGATCGCGCCCACGGACAGATCAGCCGACCGGGCGCCGGCGCGAGGGTGTTGTTGCGGATGCCGAACGCGCCGGCCGGCTCACAATAGGCCCCCGAGAAGGTGCGTGTAAGGTTGAAGCCGCAGGACTCGAGCGTCTTGAGATAGAGCGTGTAATCGAAATCGAGATTGAGCACCGCTCCATAGTGCTCGCCGGACGTAATCAGCACGGCGGGCTTGCCGCGGAACAGAAAATAATGGGGGTTGTCGGGATGGAGCCGGATGGGTTCGACGGCCCGAGCCGCTGTCCCTGCGGCCAGGATAATCATCGTTCCCACCATGCGCAGCCGCGCGGCGGGGGCGGGTCCGGCCAGGCTCGATCGGCAATCGTGCTGAGTCATAGTGGCTTTCCGCTGGAGCGGTTGCGCCTCCCCGGCCCGGCCGCCGTGTGTCAGGGCCATCCGGTCGGCGTTTGCCGAGCCGCTTCCGGGCGCACATCGACGATGCTAACAGGCGCGCTTCCAGAAGGCCGGGCCGGGGGCAGGCGTGATCAATCGAGGCATGGGCTGCCTGCGACTTCCTCTGTGCTGTTCGTCGCGGACGTAGAAGCCCATCTGGGTCTCGCGCGTCTGGAAGATTGTACTCGAAGATGGCCGGGGCGGCCCGGTCGCTGCCTGAGTTCGACCGAAAAGAGCGACGGGGCCCCGGGGCCCGAATCGAGCCCGTAGATGGCTGTGCCGCGGCGGCCCGCCTGTCGGCCCGGAGGCATCTTGCTTGTGTCCCTTCCCGGAGGCGTGCGTCGCACGTGCCCGTGACGCGCGGAGCGCAGTGGCGGTTCCCGGGAGTGGCTGCGCACAGAGGCGGCAAACTGCTCTGAGAGGACCGGCAATGACGCCGGCCCTGTGCGACGGCCGCTGCTTTGGCTGAGCCGCAGCTGCGCCGCCCAAGATCGGCACACCTACGGCTGACGATCCGATTGCGGGCAGTCGGGACCGGAAACTGAGGAGGTCGCCGTGCGGGCCGGCGGGCGTCCGCAGCCGGATTGCGCAGGGATTCTCACTGCCTGCATACGGCGTGGCGTCATCGCTGCCTTGACGGCGCCTGGGGCGACCCAGTACAATGAAACTCGGATCCCCGGAGAGAGGCTGTCCGGCCTTGGCAGCCTTCGCGGCGAGCCGCAGACTTGCCTGCGACATTTCAGCCGCGGACGGAGCGTCTTGGCGTCGGGAGGCGGCGGCCACTGGACGTCGTGGCCGGGGTGCCACCCGGGCCTGATCGGTGCAAGCCTTCAAGTCCAAGGGGAGGAGCATCCATGCGGACAAGCGTCGGGGGCGCGAGGACGGGTATCTTCTGCGATGCGCGTAAACGTCTTGCAGCCTGGCCCGGGTCGGTGTTTATGGTCGTAGCTTTCGTGACGGCAGGGGCCGTCGGCCCGGGGCTGCCGCGTGCCCGTGCCGGGACCGGGCCCCTCGTAGTACCGAGCGGCGGTCACTGGATGGAGTTTCGCGGGCGCCCGGCACTGCTGATCGGCGATTCCGTTACGCAGGGCTGGATGGAGCTGGGGCCTGATTTTGATCAGAGTGCGTATGTTGATGCCCTTGCACTCCGGGGCATCAACGTCCTGATGCTCTGGTCTTATATCGGCATCACCGACCAGGTGGCGGACTCCCGGATCGGCTACGATGCGCCGGAGCTGTGGCCCTGGGTGCGGACGGGCACGACATTCGATCTGACCCGGTTCAACCCCCCGTACTTCGAGCGCCTCCGCGCGCTCGTGCAGGCCTGCGATGCGCGCGACATTGCGGTAATCATTACGATTCACGATGGCTGGACAAAAACGCGATTCGCCGGTCATCCCTTCAATCAGGCCAACGGCGGCCCGCTGACGGACCGCGCTCAATATGTTGAGCTGCACGACTATGCCGGCGAGATACCCGGCCCGTTCAACCCGCTCTGGAGTCGGCAGCAGAAGCATCAGTATTACCTGGAGCGCTTCTGCGATGCTCTGGTTCAGGCAACCGGCGACCAGCCGAACGTTATATATGAAATATTCAACGAGGGAGAATGGTACGATCAGACGCGGCTCCGCCTGTTTCAGGTACACTTCCTGAATTGCATCAAGGCGCGGACCCCGCGCGTGACCATGGTTAATGACGACCATGTGGGGGGCAGTTCGTTCCGGAGCGAGCCCAAGTGCGACGTGATTTCGCTTCATCGCCCCCAGTGGAACGCCGGCACTGCCGCACGAACCTCGTTTGAGGTGTACTCCGCCGAGTTTCTTGGCGTGCCGGTCAAACCGTTCTTTTTCAGCGAGCCGGTGCCTGAGTATCAGGGTGACGCGGCCTGGCATGACGGTTTGATGCGCCTGATGTGGGGAACCGCCGTCGCCGGCGCGGGATTCGTCGTGCAGAACGACACGAGTTGGGGGTTCGATCCCAACGCCGCCATGGCCGCTCAGGCTGCCAACCGGGATGCCGTGCTGGACCTTGAAGGTCACTGTGCGCGGTTCTTCAACGCCTCCGGCGTGAATCTGTCTGAAATGCGCCCATATGGCTCGCTGGCTTCCGGCGGTGCGTGTCTTGCGAACCCGGGTAGCGAGTATGTGGTGTACTCGCAGGACGAGGCGGCGGTTGCGATCGACTTGTCGGGCACAACGGCACGTTTCAGGGCCCGTTTTTACAGTCCGCGCATCGGGCAGTTCGGGCCGGAGTTCGTCATTCTCGGGGGGGCGGCACGAAGCATCCCCAAGCCGACGAGCGACGACTGGGTACTGCATCTGGTTTTCGCTTCAGACGGCTATCCTGGCGATTTCGATCGAGACGGGGACGTGGACGTAAACGATTTTGCGTACTTTCAGTATTGTTTTAACGGGCCGGGGCGACCGCCCTGGAGTCCGGATTGCGCGGTGGCGGACACCGATAGTGACGGCGACGTGGACGTCACCGACTTCGCGCAGTTTCAGACGTGTTTTAACGGGCCCGGTCAAAGGCCGGCGTGCGCGGACTGAAACGCAGGCGCGTCTGCCCGATGCGCCGGCATCCACATTGGAACAAGCAGGCGTAGGCGACTGGAGGTGTGTCAAAGGTTGGGGGGTGCTGCCGCATGCCGGCCGAGTCCGCGCATACTGGCCGGCGGCTTGCTGGGGACGCTCAAGTACAGTTGGCCGCGGTTGTCGCCTGGTTCGCTGCGAGCCCGGCACCGCCGCCCAGCACAGCGAAAGCGCCTCCGATGGGCTCTGTGACGGGGGCACCTTTCGGTACTGGAATCGCGCGGTTCCGTAACGCGGCGTCCGCGCTTCGTCCAGCACTCGGCGAGATCAGGACCTCGTGGTCAGCAGCCTCGGGGTTCGCTTCCTCCATTCGCAAGCACACGAGCCGGACGACTCGCGTGTAGACCGGGGCGCGGCCTGGTTTACGGGCAGGCCGGCGGCTGCCCCGGCCCGTTGAAACATTGTTGGAATACGGCGAAGTCATTTACGTCGACATCGCCGTCCTGATCTTCGTCCATGCAGGGGCACTTTCTCTCGGACTCAGGGAACGTCGGCCAGGGGTTTCCGGGGCCGTTGAAACAGATCTGGAATACGCCAAAGTCGCCCACATCCACATCACCGTCGCCATCGACGTCTTGCGGAGGACGATTGCATCGCGCCGCACGCGCCGCAATGACGACCGGATCGACACTTGTCGCGCCGCCCAGCCCGTCGGCGCCGGGGAGCCGTACGCCACGGATATCCGTGACGCCCAAGGCATCAAGGTCAAGGCCGATCCCGCCTCGCGGACCGGAGCCGACGATGGTGGAGGTGGCCGCGTAATCCTGCGCGAAGATCTGAACGGTCGCCACGACCTGCTCAGGCCATTCGCCCGGTCCGGTCGTCAAGAGTTGAACCTGGAAATTGTCTGTGCTGCTCGCGTTCTCGATCACGAAGATCTCCGGGGCGGCGGTGCCGTCCGGTCGTACGCGGAGGTCGTCCGCGAAGTAGGCCGTCACGTGTTCGCCGACCGAATTGAGGCCGGAGACCGCCGAGCCGAGTTCAAGCCCGACGAGGGCCTCCGCCGGCGTGGTGGCGCCGGCGCCGCTGCCCGTCATGGAGCCGACGATCTCGACGTGAGCCGCATCCGGGGGACCGGCAAGGCTCGTCTCCGTAAACGACTGGGCGCCGCCCGGATACTCAGTCGTAACGGACGCGAGGGCATGGGAGCCGGCGGGCAGATTGCCGTCGGGAAGCATCGCGACGATCCGGCGCTTCGGGTTCAGTCCTGCGATGTCGATCAGGGCCGTGTCCGAGGCGGTGAGGTTGTCCACATCCGTCACGGTCAAACGAGCGGTGTACGCGCCGGTTGCCGTGTAGGTATGCGAGGCCTTCAACCCCGTAGCATCCACCGTTCCGTCATCCGTGAAGTCCCATCCGTAGTCCAGGTCACCGTCGGGGTCGTACGATCCGCAGGAGGCGTCGAACGCCACCGGCAACGGCGCGCCCCCGGACGTCGGCGATGCCCGGATCACCGCGACGGGCGGGAACGTCATCCCGGAGGGACGCCGGGCGGCGATCACGCAGGGATCGATGCCCGTGAAGCCGTCAATGCCGTTCCAGTCCGGGATTTGAATGCCCCGGATTCCCGACACGCCGATGGCATCCAAGTCAATGCCGACGCCGCCGACGGGCGCGTTATTGAAAGCGGTCATCCGTGTGGCCGTGCCGCCGTAGTCGGCCTTGGTTACCTGTACAGTGAACGCGATTACCGGCCACTGGCCCGGCTCGTTGGTCAGCAGATGCACGAGGAAGTCATCTGAGCTGGTGGCGTATTCGAGGACGAAGATCTCCGGTGCCGGCGTGCCGTCACCCGAGACGGCGACCCCCGGCGGGAAGAACGCCAGGATTGTGTCGCCGCCTCCAAAACTGATGATACCACGCCCCAGTTCGAGGCCGAGCATCGCCCTATGGTGCTCGCTCCCGATGTCGCACAGGTCGCGGTTGGCCGTGTTGTCTACGCTGCCATCCAGCTCGACCCTCGTGGGGCCCACCAGGTCCGTTATCGTGTACCCGTCGGCCGTCACGGACCTGAGCACCTGCGAGCCCGACAGAGGGCCGCCACTCGGCGACAACGCCGTGACAGGCACAATCTCCGGATACAGGACGTGGATCGAAACGACGGCGCTGCCGGCCTTGTTTTCATTATCCGTGACGGTCAGCTTGCAGACGAAGTCGCCGGGGCTTGTGTAAACGTGGCTGACGATCGCGCCGGCCGTGCTGTCGACCACTCCGTCGTTGTCAAAGTCCCAGTCGTATCTCACGATCGTCCCGCCGTCGGTGTCATAGGAGGCGGAGCCGTCGAATTGGACCGTCAGCGGGGGGCGTCCGCTGAGCCTGTCGGCCTGGAGGAGCGCCACGGGAAGGCCCCCTGCGTCGAGTTCGGCGGGGCTGTAGTACCCGTTGAACACCCGGACATGGTCGACCCAATCCCCGGCTTGCAGCGCGCCTCCGAATGCGCCGCGGTTCCCGATGTCCATGACACGGTCGCTCGACGAGGGTACGAACGGCCAGGTGTAGCCGACCGGAAGATCGGTCGCCGAGAAGACGGGCGCATCGTTACTGTACTGCGACCCGCCGATATCGTCGAGATAGACCTCGAATGCGCCGTTCAACTGGCGGACGGTGCAGCGGTAAATCGTATTGTTGGAAAGCGGCAGCCAGTCAAGGTGGTACTTGTACTGGGTGCCGGTACTGCCAAGGCCGAAAAGGTGCCGCATGTATCCATTGCGGACGGAGCAGATGAAGTAGTGATCTCCGCCGCTGCGCTTCACGATCGACCAGTGCCCTTCGTCCCCGGTGTGCGCATCGTAGTGATCGCCCCAGAAGTAATAATCCACCGTGATCCCGGCGCCGTTGTTCCAGCTCCCGAAGATCGTCTGCACGGCGGCGTTGTTCCAGCGGGCGTACGAGTTGCCGCTGCTCTGGAACGCGTTTCCGATCATCCCGGCAACGAAGTTCGGAGCGCTGCCGGCCAGGGCGCCGCCGCTCGAGGTGATTGACGCGGCGTCATCGAGTGTGGTCAGGAAAACGGGCGCCTGACCCGCTGCCACGCCTGCCCCGGCCAACAACGTGACGGTCATGAGGGCTTTCGACATGGACATTTGGATATCTCCTTCCCGAACCGAAAGGTCCGCACGCTGCATGCGCACCGCCCGCGCCTGGCGCGCCGCCTGCCGACACGGCGCCCCCGCCGGGCACGCCCGCGTTTCGTTCGTTGTCCCACGCCCCCTTTTTCAACGGCAACCACAGAGCCCGCCCGAGAGCGGGCTGCGAGGACGCGGCCCGCGTCCTCAGACCTTGCCGTGCCGACGGACCAGCAGCGGCAGCCCCAGGCCCAGCAGCATGGCGGTCAGCGGCTCCGGCACGGCCAGGAACGTACACGTGTCAACGCCGCTGTTGGTGTCGCTTCGGATCTGCATGCCCCGAATGCCTGTGACACCCGCCTGGTCCAGATTGATGCCCACCCCGCTGACCGGCTGATACTGGCCGCTGCCGCTCAGGGTGGTGTTGATAATCGTCGTTGTCTGCGTGTAGTCCGTTGCGTTCACGCGGACAACAGCCGCGACCGTAACCGTTTCGCCGGGGCCGTTGGTCAAGAGCTCGACGTCGAATGTGTCCGTGCCGCGTGCCCACTCAAGCACGAACAGTTCGGGCCTGTCCGTTCCATCGGCCGGGACGGGGCTCGCGAAATAGGCCCGCATCGCCTCGCCCGGCGCGTTGACGGCCAGCCCCAGGCACGCATAGCCCATATTGATGCCGACGAGCGTGGACCTGGCCGGGACGGCTGGCAGTTTCCTTGCCCGGGTTGAGTCGAACGAGCCGACCAGCTCCACGTGGTTCTCGTCCGGCGGGCCTACAAGGTCGGTGATCACGTACCCGCCCACCGTAAGGGAAACCACGTTGACGACGTCCCCGCCGGTGCCGTCGAAGGTGCCGGACGGGCTGATTTCCGTCACGGCGCTGACAAGGGCTCCCGAAGCAAGTGCGGGCCACACCGCCAGCGCGGCCGCGCCTGTCAAGCATAAGCGCTTCATTTTTCACCTCCTATTTGGTTTCGCCTTGCCATGAACGCGGCGCCCACACAGCGCTACGTTCACGCGACTTGATCCCTTCGTAGACCTGCGCCGCCCTCCGCCGGGGCTGTCTGCGCCGGCACCGTGGACGCACGTTCCACGAGCTTGCCCTGCACCATGATGGTAGCCACCGGTGCCGCCGGGTTGGCCAGGCGGTTCATGAGCAGGCGGGCGGCCTGCTGACCGATGAGCCGCTTGGGCTGGCTGTATGTGGTCAACCACGGAGGCTGATCGGCCAGCGGATTTACGTCGTCGAAACCCGCCACCGAAACGTCCTGCGGCACCCGAAGACCCTGCTGCCGCGCGATGATGGCGAATGTCTCGGCGATGTAGTCGTTGGCGCCGAAGACGGCCGTCGGTCGTTGATCCGGCGGCAGCCCCACGAGCTGCCGTGCCGCCTCCCGACCCGTGTCGCGGGCCACCTGCTCGGTTACCTGCACCCAGGCGGGATCGATCGACAGCCCGTGCCGCCGCATGGTGAGGTGATAGCCCCTGAGGCGCTGTTCGATCGTCGGAATGCCCGCGACCCCGATGAAACCGATCCGCGTGTGCCCAACACCGATCAGATGCGAGACGATCTCCTAGGCGCCCAGTTCGTGATTTGTGCAGACGAGGTCGGCCTGGTGTCCGGCCACGGGCATGTCCACCAGCACGATGGGCAACCCGCGATCGATCATCTCACCCAGTGGCTGGTGGGTTGCGTTCGGCTCGGGCGAGGGGGCCACAATGAAGCCGTCCAGCCCCTTTCGAAGGAGGCTGCGTATGCCCCTGCGCTCGTCGCACAAGCTGAACCCGCCCGACTCGAATACGGCGTGATATCCCCATTGGTCCAGCTCTTCCCGGATGCCGTCGGCCACCGGTCCCCAAAGCGGGCCCGTCGGCCAGTTGAACCACACGCCCACGAGCATGGAGCGCGACGTCTTCGTGAGCCGACTCGTCCGATCGACAAGGAACGTACCTTTGCCCTGGCGTCGCTCGATCAACCCCTTGGCCGACAATTCCATCATCACCTGACGGACGCTCGTGCGGCTCAGGGAGAACTGCTTCATCAGCGCGGTCTCGGAGGGCAGCCTGCTGCCAATCGGGATGCGATGGTCCGTGATAGCGCGGAGGAGATGGTCCCTGAGTACCCGCATTTTTGACGTCCGCTGCATCGTCCGGTTTCTCGGTGCAACAAGCCCCTTGCGCCAGCTAGGTTAACACGTACACCCGTTATTGGCAAGACGAAAACACAAGTTGGTTGGTCGGCGGAATGAGTTCTGCCTGAACGAGGATGGGTACGTGATGAGCATGGCGTGGCGATATCATTTCACAGTTAACTCTATGATGTGGCACTCAATCTGGCCTGGCTCATTGCAGCCCATCGCAGCGTGAGGGGCGGACACCGTGTTGGGAGCGCAGTCGTGGAGGCAGGCGTTTTCGACGGCTTGCCGGGTCGGCGGCACGATCGGCCCAAGGTTGGAGGATGGTGAGGGCTTTCCCTTGGTGGCGGATGGAGCCGGCTTGGGCGACGAGGGGCTGCGGCGGCCCGCGCCGGATGAGGCCGCCCGAGGCCGGGATATTCCGGAGTCATCGAGCAGATCGTGAATGGCGAGCGAACGGGGTCGTGCTGCATGTGGATCGCGTCTTGGGCCCCTTGCAGTGCGGGAGAGACTTATGGGAGGGGGTAAGCATCCTGTGAAGCCCGCGTGGCGTACGGCGAGCCGGTGGCATGTGGATTGCGCGCGTGCGGAGAGCGGGAAGAAGAGGAATCACTCGGCCGCCCGCGGGCGGGAGCGGGGCGCGACCGGTGGGCGCCCGGGGCGTCCGTCTGGACCCCCGCTTGCGCGGGGGTGACCAGACGAGGCATGATGGGTCGTCAAGGGCGCCAAGGCGGGCCCTGCCCGTCATTCCAGCGCAAGCGGGAATCCACGACAAGGCGAACTCTTCCCGTCACTCCCGCGCGCGGCAAGGCCCGACGCGGCCGCCCGCGGGCGGGGGGCGAGCGCGACCGGTGGGTGCCCGTGGCGTGAGTCTGACCCCCGCTTTCGCGGGGGTGACGAGACCTGGCGCTTCTGGCGGGGGGGCGCGCGTCTGCCCCAGGCTGGACCCCCGCTTGCGCGGGGGTGACCAGACGGGGCATGATGGGTCGTCAAGGGCGCCAACGCGGCCCTTCCCGTGACTCCCGCGCAAGCGGCGAGGCCCGACACAGCCCCGCCCCCCCGCCCTCTCGTCATTCCCGCGCAAGCGGGAATCCAGGACAACGCAGCCCCTCGTCATTCCCACGCAAGCGGGAATCCAGGAGAGGTTGGCTCGGCCCGGCCGCCCGGCCCTCGACATCTCGCACCATCGCACACGTCCGACCGCACCCTCGCAAATCCGAGGCGGCGAAAACAAGACGGAGTTCACAGGACGCTTACGGGAGGGGCGCCGGGCTGGCTGGAACGGCGAGGGATGGCGGGAGGGAGCGGCGGGGGGCCGAGCTGGGGGTTTGTGGCGGCCCTCCTCCCGAGCCCGCCAGGTCCTGGCCTTCGGCTTTGCCCAGGCTGACCGGCGACCGTAGAATCCGGCCGTGGCTCAGGTGGCCTTCATCCGGCGTGCGGACGGCAGCTTCGAGGAGTCGGACTCGATCGTCGCCTGCGCGCGGGCGCTGCGTGACCCGGAAGCGCGGCTCTGGCTGGACGCCGACCAGCCCGACGAGTGGACCCTCGCATTGCTGGGCGAGGCGTTCGAATTTCATCCGCTGGCCATCGAGGACTGCCTCCACGGCGAGCAGCGGGTCCGTATCGACCCCTACGGCGAGTATTTCTTCATGGTGATCTACGTGCCGCTGCGGACCGACGGGGAGCGTCTCGTGGCGGTTCGGGAGCTGGCCCTGTTCTGCTCGGCCCGCTACATCGTGACGGTTCACCACCAGCCGATCGACAGCCTCGCCGCCTTGGTGAGCCGCTGCCGGCGGGATCCGGCGGCCTTTCTGGGCCGCGGGATGGACCATCTTCTGTACGCGATCGTGGACGGTGCGGTGGATCAGTTTTCGCCGATCTTCGACCGGCTGGAGGATGAAACGTCCGAGCTGGAGGACATGGCCCTGAACAATCCCTCGCCGGAGGTGCTCGAACGTCTGACGATCATCAAGAGCGAGCTGCTCCAGATCCGGCGTGTGATCGGTCCGGTGCGGGAGGTGGTCTCACAACTGGCGCGGGGCGAGTTCGGGCTGGTCGGTCCGCAGATGCAGCTCTACTTCCGGGACGTGCTGGACCACCTGGTGCGGACGCTCGAGACCATCGACCTCTACCGGGACATCGTTGCCGGGGCCCGGGAGATTTACCTCTCGAGCGTGTCCCAGCGGCTCAACGAGGTGATGAAGGTCCTGACGATCTTCGCGACGATCATGCTGCCGCTTTCGCTGGTGGCGGGCATCTATGGAATGAACGTGCACTTCTGGCCGCCGCCCGAACACCCGTACAGCTTCGGGATCATTCTGGGCATCATGGCCGCCATTGGAGGGGCCCTGCTGGTTTTCTTCCGGAGACGCGGGTGGATATGAGGTGTGCTCCGCGCCGGGCAGGCAGGGGCCGGGCGCGCGACGGCCGGCTCAGGAGAGAATGGCGTCTGCCCGTCGGATGATGTCATCGGGCTGTCGGGGCGACTCGAAGCCGATGTTGAAAGCGTCCACGCAGTCGAGGGAGAGGACAAAACGCAGGGATTCCTCGCGGGAGGCCTCGTCCGTGCGTTGGCCTTCGCCGAGGATCTTCATTCCGAGCACACCCGCCCCCCGGGCCTTGAATTTCCTGAGGATGGGAACGACGACATCCGGGCGATCGTCCATCTTGAATCGCGGGCCCCAGGGATTGATGCGGACCAGATCCACGTCCACCCACGGCGTCTCGGAAGCCAGCCTCAGTGCCGCCAGCGAATGGCAGGAGCAGCCATGCGCTTTGATCCACTCCTTGGACTTGGCTTCCGAGAGCACGTCCATCGGGCCGGCCATCTTCTTCGTCCAGTCCGCATCGGTCAGGCAGTGCAGCAGGACCACATCGATGTAGTCCGTGCCGAGCTCCTGCCGGAAGCGATCGACATCCTTGCGGACGCCCTCGGCGGTACGGTCCGCGGTCTTGGTGACGATCACCACCTTGTCCCGCGGGACCTGCCGCATCGCCTCGCGGAGGTAGTAGTGCGAGCCGTACATATCGGCGCAGTCGATGTAAGCGATGCCCGAGTCGATGGCGTGTCTGAGCAGCCGGACGAAGCTGTCCATTCCGAGCCGGGTCTGATTGGACTGTCGGTTCCACCCGAACGTCCCCGTGCCCATTCCCAGCCGGGAAACCCGGATCCCGGTGTTGCCCAGGGGCACGCGGTCGGTAATTGACCGTCTGGCGGGGCGGGTGGCCGGGGCTGCGCCGGCCGCTAGGCGTGCCGAGATCCCGCCGGCGACCAGGCCACCGAGGAAGTCACGCCGATTCATCCCGTCCGACATGGGGCACCTCAAGAACTCGCCCGCAACCGGGCCCCCGATTATGGTAGGGGCTGTGGCACGGGACAAGCGGTTTTCATGCGGCCTGTTCGGCGCGGGGTGCTAACCTGCCGGGATCCTGCCTTGGGCGGCCTCGGGGGTGGTCAGGAGGTAGATCCGGTACAGCTCGAAGAACGTCGGCGCGTCGAGCAGCTCGATCCGGGGATCCGCAGCGCGAAGCCGCTCATGCACCGCCACGTACCAGTCAGGCGTCTTGAGGATGTTGCGAAACCAGTGAAAGGGCAGCTTGCGGGCGCGGACCCGCTCCAGGATCGTCCGAACGGAACTCTCCACGTCGCCGTTCACATCGTGGTCGGCCCGGAGCACGGGCATGCGGCCGTGCAGGAGTGAGGGCGGCACCTTCTGCGGCACGATGCCGTTGGGGCTGAATCGGGCGTAACAGTCCAGTCCGGCGGCGTTCAGTCCCGGGGCGTAGCCGTCGATGATGAACCCCGTGATCGTCAAGCCCCATCGGCGGTAGATCGGCGCGCAATGCGCCGCCCAGGCCTCCAGGCCTCCCGGAAGGCCGGAGACGGCCCGCGGCTCCTGGAGCATCCCGGGGTTCAGGTAGCCGGCCCCGTTGTCGGCGGCGGCGAAGTAATCGTTAGGCGTGGCCGTCCGCCTCATGTAGTCCAAGGCCATCGGGGCACGCCGCTCGATGATCGGGCTGACGCACCACATCAGCGGGACCTTGCCGCGGTCGGGATGGTCCCAGATGTGGGGCACCAGCTGATAGAGCCAGGCAGAGGAGTCGTAGTCGCCGACGTAGAAGATGATGAAATGTCGCCCCTTGAAGTCCACCTTCCCGTCAGGCGTCAGGTAGCCGCGGCGACGGAGTTCGGCCGGCGTGACCCACCGCTGGGGATATTCCCTACGGAGGGGAAAGTGCATGAAGAACGAGGCGTTGGCCATCGCGCCATACTCGATCGCGTCGGGATCAAGAAAGGCGTTGTAGGCGCTGGCGAGCCTGACCAGTTCCCATTCGCTGGGGACGGGCTCGCGTCGGCCCCCGGCCGAACCGTGGTTGGTGTACTTGAAGGCCCAAGGCACGAAGCCGCCGATCTGGATCATGCTTTGCGGGCCGGCCTGCCGACAGGCGGCCGCCAGCAGGGCGCGGAGGGTCCGGCCATCCGCCCCGGGCGGCTGGTTGGGGTCGTCGACGGGAGACTCGTCCTCCCAGACATTCAGGTCCAGGAAGAAGCCGCGTCTGGCCACGAAGAAGTCGTGGTTCGTCAGGGTGTGGTGGTTGAGGTGACTGGGTGTCGGGTTGCGCTGCCACCACGCGTCGATATAGTAGGCCGCGTAAGCGGGATCGACCTTTCCGGCATCGATGTAGTGGTGTTTGAGCCAGAGATAGGCGTCGCACTTGGCACTGCCGGTGGAAGGCTGGTCCGTGCCGGGGATGGTGGCGGCGGGAAAGTGGGAGGTGCCGTCCGTCTCGACCAGGCGGCGGACGACCGGCAGCCGGGGCCCATTGAGGACCAGGCGGCTGTACAGGCTTTGCGGGGCCGGGTCGTAGCGGATCGCGATCAGGTCGTGCACACCAGCCAGGGTGGAGGCCAGGTTACTCGTGGCGGGGACGGCCGGGTCATAGACGACCGCGCCGCGGATATCCCGGCGGAACTCGCGGAGGAGCGCCTCGATGTCGGGGACCCGCTGGATCCGGCGGCCGGCCAGCCAGCCGCCGGGCTCGCGCAGGCGGTCCAGCCAGTAGTCATCCACGTTCCGCCCCCGGACGTTGACGTAGCGGACATAAAGCCGGGGGCCTTTTCGGTTTACGATGCCTTGGAGCGTGGCGACGGCGTGGCAGTGGTCCCAGGCATCGGCGACCTGGTGGGGGTCTTTCGCGTCGAACCGCGCGGCCCAAGTGAGGTCATACAGGCGGATCGGCTCGACGCCCGCAGATAACAGGGACAGCGCCACTAAGAACCCCAGCACGCACGACCTCCACCCGCCGGCGTCCGCCGTCGCGCGGGCCGGCCTTTAGACTACGCTCCCGAACGTCGCTCCGCAAAGGTGGGCGGGCGGCACGCGGGTGACCCTTGGGAAGAGCCGAGGGCGGTCTTGAGGGTCGGCAGCCCGGCGTGCGCAGCGTCCCGTTGTGCGGCGTTGGCCCCCGAGGCGGCGAGCATCATTTCGAGAGGGCCCGAATGATCTCACGGCAGAATGCCGGGAGGTCGCTGGGGATGCGGGAGGTGATGATGTTCCCGTCCACGACGACCTCCTCATCGACGTACTGGGCTCCGGCGTTGACGAGGTCGTCCGTAATTGCGTGGTAGCAGGTCACCCGCCGACCGGCGATCAGCTTCGGGTGCGACGCCAGCATCCAGCCGCCGTGACAGATGGCCGCCACGATCTTTCCAGCAGCCAAGGCATCGCCGACGATTTTTTTCATCGCCGGACAGCGGCGCATGTGGTCGGGGGCATAGCCGCCGGGGATGATCAGGGCGTCGACGCTGTCGCCCCGGATGCTCTCGACGGCCCGGTCGGCCCTGGCCGGATAGCCGTGCTTGCTTTCGTAGACCCGCCCCGCCTCGGGGCCGGCCACGATGACATCGGCGCCCTCCTCGCGGAAACGCAGGAGGGGATACCAGAGCTCGAGGTCTTCATACTGCTGCTCAACGAGGATAACGATCCGCTTGCTCTTGAGTTTCATGCGCGGGCTCCTGACATTACCCGGTGGATTGTGGTTTCGCGCGACGGGCGCGGCAAGGGGTAGCTGGTCCGGGTGGACCGGTGCGGAGCATCCACCTGGACTTTGTGAAAGATTTCTTGATAATGCGGGGCCCAGGTCTAGAATCGGCCAGCATTCGGGCCGGAGTTCGACATCGTGAAGGGGCTGGAGCATGAGATGACCTCGCAGGTGCCGGCGTACCACGCGTTTGCGCCGGTGGTGATCCTCGTATTGACGGCCGTGGGGCTGTCGGGGCTGATCCTGCTGCTGGCGCACCTGATCGGCCCAAGGCGGCACGGCGCGGTGAAGGAGGCCGTGTACGAATCGGGGGTACCGCCGGTCGCCGAGGCCCGCCGGCGATTCCGCGTCCGGTTCTATCTGGTGGCGATCCTGTTCCTGTTGTTCGACGTGGAGGTCGTTCTGCTCTGGCCGTGGGCGCTGGTGTTTCGCGATGCGGCGGCGGGTCAGGCCGCGGGGGGGGTGCTTCGCGGAGAGGCGGGCAAGGGTTTTCTGCTTGCGGAAATGGCATTCTTCCTGGCCATCCTCCTGGCGGGCTACGTATACGCGTGGCGGAGGGGCGTGTTCCGATGGAGCTGAATCGCATCGCGTCGATGGGGGACCCGCAGCCCCCCGTCCCCGGGCAGCCCGCCGGAACCGACGACGTGCTGCTCACGCGTCTGGATCGGCTGGTGGAAGCCATCCGCCGGCATACGGTCAACTGGAGCCGCAAGAACTCGCTGTGGCCGCTGCCGTTCGCGACGGCGTGCTGCGGCATCGAGCTGATGGCGACGGGAGCCAGCCGGTTCGACATCGCCCGATTCGGGGCGGAGGCGATGCGCTTCAGCCCGCGGCAGTCGGACCTGCTGATCGTGGCCGGGCGGGTGGCGATCAAGATGATGCCCATTCTGCAACGGCTCTATGTGCAGATGTGCGAGCCGAAGTGGGTGATCAGCATGGGGGCGTGCGCCTGCACGGGAGGGGTCTTCGACGCGTACGCGACGGTCCAGGGGATCGATCAGTTCATGCCGGTAGACGTGTACGTGCCCGGCTGCCCGCCGCGTCCGGAGACGCTGCTGGAGGGCGTGATGGCGATCCAGCGGATCGTGGAGCGGGACGGTGTGCGTCCCAGCGCGGCCCGCGGCCAGGGGCTGAGGATCGTGGTCGGGCCGGCGTGAGAGACAACAACCATGAAGGCGTGGGGGTCGTCTACCTCATCGGTGGTGCAGGTGCTGCGGGACCGGTTCCCGGAGATCGACTTTGCGCCCGGGGCGCTGCGGCCCGACGAGGCGGGGCCCGCGGCGCAGATCGGAGTGCGAGTCCCTGCGGACCGGCTTGTGGAGGTGATGCGGTTCCTGCGCGACGACCCGCGGACGCGATTCGAGCAGCTGGTCGACCTGACGTGCGTGGACTACCTGAACTTCCCGGGCGCCCGGGACCGCTACGGCGTGATCTACTCGCTGCTGTCCATCACGTGGAATCATCGGCTTTGGGTGAAGTGCTTCGTCAACGATCCGGACCCGTGCGTGCCGTCGGTGTGCGGCGTGTGGAAGGGCGCCGAGTGGCCGGAGCGGGAGGTCTACGACATGTTCGGCATCCGCTTCGAGGGTCATCCGGATCTCCGGCGGATTCTGACATGGGAAGGCTTCGACGCGCACCCGCTGCGGAAGGACTATCCGGTGACCGGGCGCGGGGAACGGGAGCGCTTCGCCCGCGTGACGCGCGAGACGGCATGAACCACCGATGACCGCGACCCATACCAGACCCGGCATGCAGCTCGTTCCCGAGGGGCCCGGCGGCGAGCGCTGGATCCTGAACTACGGTCCCCAGCACCCCGCGACGCATACGGTCTTCCGGATGGTGCTGGAACTGGACGGGGAACGGATCGTCTCGTCGGTCACGCATGTGGGGTACCTGCACAGCGGCTTTGAGAAGCTCGGCGAGGTGCTCGACTACGATCAGTACGTCGTCATCGTCGACCGCATGAACTATGTCAGCCCGATCGCGAACGGCATCGCCTGGCACACGGCCTGCGAGCGGCTTTTCGGCATCGAACCGACGCCGCGCTGCAAGGCGATCCGCACGATCTGCGCGGAGCTGGCCCGCATTCAGGATCACCTGCTCAACGTCGGCGTGGCGGGGCTGGATCTGGGCGGGTTCACGGCGTTCCTGTACGGTTTCAACGCCCGCGAGGCGATCTATGATCTGTTCGAACAACTCAGCGGCTCGCGCTTCCACACGAGCTACACGCGCGTCGGCGGCGTCAGCATGGACATGCCCGACGGGTGGCCCGCGAACGTCAAGCGGTTTCTCCGGGAGCTGCCCCGGGCGCTCGACGACGTGGAGGCGTTGCTCACGAAGAACCGCATCTTCATCGAGCGCACACGGGGCATCGGCTACCTCAGCCCCGAGGACGCGGTGGCCTGGGGTGTGACCGGGCCGGTCGCCCGCGCCTCGGGGGTCCGACGGGACCTCCGCAAGGACGAGCCGTACCTGTGTTACGCCGACAACTGGGACGGACGCGGTTCGCCCGCCGTGGATTTCAAGGTGCCCGTCAGCCGCCTGGGCGACGTGTACGCCCGCTACCTGATCCGGCTCGAGGAGATGCGCCAGTCGGCCCATATCATCGAGCAGCTCATCGACAACATTCCGCCCGGCCCGGTGGACGTGACCGACGAGAAGCTGCCGCTGCCCGACAAGCGCGAGGTGTTCTTTTCCATCGAGGGCCTGATCCACCACTTCGAGAGGATCATGACGAACCGGGGTTTCCGGCCGCCCGTCGGCGAGGCCTACGGCGCCAACGAGACGGCCAACGGCGAACTGGGGTATTACGTGGTCAGCGACGGCGGGCGATGTCCCTACCGGGCTCGGACGCGTCCGCCGAGCTTCTTTCAGTACCAGGTGTTTGACAGGATCGTGGTCGGACACCAGATCAGCGACATTCCGCCGATCCTCAACAGCCTGAACATCATCGCGGCGGAGCTCGACCGATAGGAGGAGATGGCGAATGAACAATGATGGACGGCGGGGAGCCGACGGCTCGGCCGTGCCGTCGTTCCGCATTCGCCGCTGACCGTCTATGTCGTGGCCTGCGATCGATCGCAATCCGTCCGTGGTGCCCGCGGAGGCGCCGCCGCTTCTGGACGAGGCCGTCCGCGAGAAGATCCGCGCGTTTCTGGCGCGCTATCCGACCCGACGGGCGGCGATGCTGCCGGCCCTGCGGATCGTGCAGGAGGCCCTGGGGCACATCAGCTGGCAGGCGATGGTGGAGGTGGCCGCCCTGCTGGAGCTGCCGCCGGCGGATGTGTTCGACGTCGTGAGCTTCTACTCGCATTTCTGGACGGCTCCGCGCGGGCGAAAGGTCATCGTCCTGTGCCGCTCGTTGAGCTGCGACCTGATGGGCAGCCGGGCCGTGGCCGAGGCGATCCGGCGTCATCTGGGCATCGGGGAGCGCGAGACGACATCCGATGGACGCTACAGCTTCATGACCGAGGAGTGCCTGGGGGTGTGCGAGGGCGCCCCCTGCATGCTGATCAACGAACGCGTGTATACGAACGTGCGCCCGGAGGATGTGCCGAGAATCCTGGACGACCCGGACAACGACCGCGTCGATTACCCGCGGAGCGACCTGTACGACGCGCCGGCCCGGGGAGGTCCCGAACGGGCGGCCGAGAGCGGGCCGGCGGACAGACAGGCCGCGGAAGGGACCGGAGGCGAATGATGGCGGTGCGAGGTGCGGGCCGCAAGGAGGCCCGGCGGGGACCGGGTCTGTGGGGATGAGCCGATGACGTCCTATGAGCCCATCCTGCTGCGAAATGCCGGCGTGCCGGAGGCCCGGACCCTTGCGGGCTATCGCGCCCGGGGAGGCTACCGGGCTGCGCAGAAGGCGCTCACGACGATGTCGCCCGAGGCCGTCGTCGAGGAGGTGAAGCGATCGGGCCTGCGGGGCCGGGGCGGCGCCGGTTTTCCGGTCGGCGTGAAGTGGAGCTTTCTGCCCAAGGAGCGAGAGGCGACATACCTCTGCGTCAATTTCGACGAGTCCGAGCCGGGAACCTTCAACAACCGTGTGCTTGTCGAGACCGATCCCCATCAGCTCCTGGAAGGCATCCTGATTTCCGGCTTCGCCACGCAGGCGTCCGTGGCGTATGTGTACATCCGCGGCGAGTTCCATGAGGCGTATCACCGGCTCCAGCTGGCCTTGGAGGAGGCGTATGCGGCCGGACTGTTCGGCCGGAACCTCCTCGGGACGGGCTATTCGCTCGAGTGCTACATCCATCGCGGGGCCGGGGCGTACGTGTGCGGCGAGGAGACGGCCCTCATCGAATCCCTCGAAGGCAAGCGCGGCTGGCCGCGCATCAAGCCGCCCTTTCCGGCCGTGCAGGGGGCGTTCGGCCGGCCCACGGTCGTCAACAACGTCGAATCGCTGTGCTGCGTGCCGCACATCATCGAGCGCGGGGCGGAGTGGTTCGCCTCGATCGGGACGGCGGGCAGCACGGGGCCCAAGCTCTATACCATCAGCGGCCCGGTCAACCGGCCGGGGTGCTATGAAGCGCCGCTCGGGCTGACCGTGCGGGAACTGATCTACGGCGAGGCCTTCGGCCGCGGCATGATCGGGGGACGTCGGGTCAAGGGGGTCATTCCCGGGGGCCTTTCCGTGGGGATCCTGACCGGGGATGAGCTGGATTGCCGCCTCGATTTCGAGGACGTGAAGAACTACGGTCTGCTCGGTCTGGGAACGGCCGGCGCGATCGTGATCCCCGAGGATGCCGACATCCGGCAGGTCCTGCTCAACGCGGCGCGGTTCTTCGCCCACGAGTCCTGCGGACAGTGCACGCAGTGCCGCGAAGGCACGGCCTGGATATACAAGATCGCCTCGCGGATCGCTGCGGGGGCCGGGCGTGTCGCCGACCTCGATCTAATCCTCGAGCAGACACAGGCGATGGGCATGATGCCGGGGCTGAGCATCTGCGGCCTGCCGGACGGGGCGGCGTACGCCGTCCGGACGATCGTCGAGAAGTTCCGGGCCGAGTTCGAGCAGCGAATCGCCGAACAAGAGCCCGGACGGGTCGAGCAGGTGGCGCGGGCGATCAATCCCGCGGTTTACGAGCGGCCGCTGTACGGCCGGCGGCCGACCAAGGCCATGCAGGCGCAACAGGTATGAGGAGGAACCGGAAGTGTGAAGGGTGAAGCGCCAAGGCGCGGAGGCACATCCTCGGCCCCTTCGTGCTCGCCTGCCGCATGCTTCCCTGACCGATGTGCACCTTCATCCTCGACGGACGGGCGGTTACGTCTCGGCGCGGGATCAGCGTCCTCCAGGCAGCGCTGGAGAACGGGGTGGACGTGCCGCATTACTGCTACCATCCCGGCCTGAGCGTGGTGGGGCAATGCCGGCTCTGTCTGATGGAGATGAAGATCCCCGACCCGAAGACGAAAGAGATGGTATGGAGCCCCCGCCTCGTGCCGAGCTGCCAGGTGGTCGTCCGGGACGGGCTGGAGGTCCGGTTCAACTCGCAGGCCGTCCGCGCCAATCAGCGCCACGTGATGGAGCATTACCTTCTCAATCACCCGCTCGACTGCCCCGTCTGCGACAAGTCGGGCGAATGCTGGCTTCAGGACTACAGCCGGGAGTACGGCGCCGCCGCCTCGCGGATGATCGACGCGAAACTCAAGAATCCCAAGAAGGACATCGGGCCGCGCACTCTGCTCTACCAAGACCGGTGCGTCCTGTGCACCCGCTGCGTGCGGTTCTGCCGGGAGGTGGCCGGAACCGGCGAGCTGTGTGTGGTGCAGCGCGGCAGCCACGCCGAGATCGACGTTTTTCCGGGCCGGCCCCTGGACAACAAGCTCCAGGGCAACGTGGTGGACCTCTGCCCGGTGGGGGCCCTTCTGGATAAGGACTTCCTGTTCCGCCAGCGGGTCTGGCTGCTGACCGGGACGAACTCCGTCTGTGCATCGTGCAGCAGGGGTTGTGCCATCCGCATCGATCACAATGCGGGGCGGGTGTGGCGCGTCAAACCGCGCTACAACCCCGACGTCAACGAGTGGTGGATGTGTGATGAGGGGCGGTTCGGCTGGAAGTACATCCACGATGAGCGGCGGCTTCGCACCCCGGTCATCCGGCGGGGCCGCGCCGCCGAACCCGTGGAGTGGGACGCCCTGCCCGGACTGATCCGCTTCCACCTGAGTGAGGCCGTGCGGTCGCGGGGCGGCGCGGCCGTGGCCGTGCAGCTCTCTCCGTTCATGAGCTGCGAGGAGGCGTGGTTGCTCGTTTCCTTCGTGCGGCGGCTGGCGCCCGAGGCCGCTCTGGCGCTCGGCCCGGTGCCGCGCGAGGGCTCGGACGAGGTCTTTCCCGTCGGAGCGGGAGCCGGGCGGGCCCGGTTCATCATCCATGCCGAGAAGGCGCCGAATCGACGGGGCCTCGAAGTGATCCTGGAATGGGCCGGGGGCCCTGTGCTGTCGCTGGACTCACTCTGGGAGCGCGGCGCGCGGGGCGAGTTCGCCGCGATGTGGATCGTCGGGGGCTACCCGCAGCCGGGCTGGGCGGCCAAGGGCCAGATGGAGGCCGCCCGCAAGGCATCCGTGCTGATCGTACAGGACCTGTGGCCCGGGGAGCTGGCGGAGGCGGCGACGCTCCTGCTGCCCTCCTGCTCCTGGGCCGAGCGCGAAGGCACGTTTGTGAACGCCGACGGGTTGATTCAGCCCTTTGCGCGTGCTATCAATCCCCCGGATGGTGCCCGAGCGGACGGCCAGTATCTGTATCAGATCGCGGGGCACGTGGGCCTGTACGGCGGCAGCCGCGTCCGGGAGATGATGGCGCGGGAGATCCCGGCGTTCGCGAGCGTGCACGAGGCGCCGCCGATCCCGGTGTTCCAGCACTAGAACACACGGCAACGGAACCGAATGAGCTGGGTCCAGTCACAACTCGGGTTCTCGGTGCTGCTGATGGGGGCGGTGCTCGCGGTGATGCTCACGACCATCGCCTACTGCATCTACTTCGAGCGCAAGATCTCCGCCTGGATTCAGGACCGGATCGGCCCCAACCGCGTCGGTCCGCGGGGCCTGCTTCAGCCCGTCGCCGACGGGCTGAAGTTCATCCTCAAGGAGGACATCATCCCAGCGCGCGCGGACCGGCCGCTCTTCGTACTGGCGCCGGGGATCGTGCTCGTGGTGGCCCTCATCGGGTTCGCGGTCATTCCGTGGGGCGGCCGCATCGTCTTTTCCGGGGGCCGGGGCGTCGTCGTCCAGGTCGCCAGCCTGGATATCGGGCTGCTCTACATCCTCGCCGTCGGCTCGATGGCCGTGTACGGCGTGGTGGCGGGGGGCTGGTCGAGCAACAACAAGTACTCGTTCTACGGGGGGATGCGGGCGGCCGCTCAGATGCTCAGCTACGAGATCCCGCTGGGGCTGGCGATCCTGGTGGTCGTGCTGACGACGGGGCAGGTACGGCTCGAGCGGATCGCGGCCATGCAGATGGACGGCCAGGCAGGCGGGGTGTGGAACGTGCTGCTGCACCCGTTGGCGTTTCTGGTCATGCTCATCGCGGTCCTGGCGGAGGCCAACCGGGCGCCCTTCGACCTGCCCGAGGCGGAGCAGGAACTGGTCACGGGCTACCTCACCGAATACAGCGCGATGAAGATGGGCATGTTCTATCTGGCCGAGTATGGCCACTTGATCACGTCGGGGGCGTTCCTGAGCGTGCTGTTCCTCGGGGGATGGGAGCCGTTCCCGTTCAGTTGGGCGCTCGGCTGGGGGTGGATCGAGTGGATCAACGCGGCCACGACCTGGCCCGCGGCCCTTGTCCGCTTCGCGATCCTGTACGGCAAGATCGCGTTCTTCATCTTCCTCTTCATGTGGGTCCGATGGACGCTTCCCCGATTCCGTTTCGACCAGCTCATGCGTCTGGCATGGCTGGGGCTGGTTCCCATCGGCATGGGGCTGCTGGCCGTCACGGGCCTGCTCGTCTACCTGGGGCGTCCGGTGTCCGGCTGGGCGCCCCTCGGCGACGCTGCAGTGCTGGCGGCGGCACTGGTTTGGACGGCATGTCGGCCCGCCGAGTTGTCCGGACGGCAGCCGGACCTGCCGGCGGTGCCGGATTCCCAGGGGGTGGTTCGATGACCGACCGAAGAAGCGACGATCCGGCCCGCTCCAGCCGGCGGAGGCAGCCGCGGGGAGATGGGCACGGGACGCGAGGCCACCTGCTTGCCGCGGTGCTTCTCATCGGGATCGCTTCGGCCGTCCGCGCGGCCGAGATGACCGATGAGCAGGTCCTTGCCGGCGCCGAGGAACGCATCGAGCGATATCGAAAAGCAGACGTGCGGCTGACGATCCGGCTTTCCGGCGGCGAGCCGGCGTCTCACGTGCCCGTACGGATCGAGCAGGGGCGGCATCAGTTCCTCTTCGGTTCCAACGTCTTCATGCTCGGCCGCTGCCGGGTCCCCGAGCACAACCGTCTGTACGAAGAGCAGTTTGCGCGCCTGCTCAACTACGCTACGGTTCCGTTCTACTGGTGGTCCTACGAGCCGGAGGCCGGCAAGCCCCGACACGAAGAGACGGAGGCCTTCCTCGGATGGTGCCGTCGGCACCGGATCGCCGTCAAAGGCCATCCCCTCATGTGGAACTTCGTGGATCCCAGGTGGCTGCCGGACGACCTGTCGGCGATCCGGCGGCTTCAGCTCGAGCGCATTGAGGATTGCGTCGGGAGGTTCCGGGACATCGGATACTGGGATGTCGTCAACGAGGCCGTCAAGTTCGACCGGCCCGAGATCCTCAGGAACGCCCCGAAACTGACCGCCGCCGTCCACGAGGTGGGGAAGATGGAGTTCGTGCGGCAGGCGTTTCGAGCCGCCCGGGCCGCCAATCCCGACGCGGTCCTTCTGATCAATGATTACATCACCACGGAAGAATACGCCACCGAGGTCATTGGCCGGCTGACCGACGAGTCCGGCCGGCCGCTTTATGACGTGATCGGGATCCAGTGCCATCAGCACGGGGGGACGTGGGGGGCCGCGCATACGTGGGCCATCTGCGAGCGGTTCTCGCGGTTCGGGGTGCCCCTGCATTTCACGGAGGCGACGATCCTCTCCGGGCAACAGGGGTGGAACCTCGCGGAGACGCGACCGGCCTTCGACTGGGCCAGCACCCCGGAGGGCGAAGCCCGTCAGGCCCAGGAGGTGGTGCGATTCTACACGGTGCTGTTCAGTCACCCCGCCGTGGAGGCGATCACCTGGTGGGACTTCGCCGACCAGGGGGCGTGGCAGCGGGCTCCGGCGGGGCTTCTGCGCCGGGACATGAGCCCCAAGCCCGCCTATGGGGAGCTGCTCAGACTCGTGAAGGACAGGTGGTGGACGCGGGCCGAGCGCGTTACCGACGACGAGGGCACCTGCGAGTTCCGCGGCTTCGGCGGCGACTATGTGGTCCGCGCGCGCATCGGCGGCCGGGTGTACGAGGGGACGTTCACGGTCCGCGCCCCGAGCCGGCGGCTCGGTCGCGAGGGCGGCGGCCCGCAGAGGCCCGAAAACCGGATCACGGTCCGGCTGACCGGCACGGGACCGGCCGAGAAATGACGATGATACGCGACGAGGACATCATCGAGATGGACGCCCCGCCCGCGACGACGGCGGTGCGCCTGTATCTGCCGGAGATCGTCCGGGGGATGGTCACGACACTGCGCCACATGTTCCGGCGCAAGATCACGGTCCAGTATCCCGAGCAGACGCTGCCGCGCCCGATCCTCCGCTATCGCGGCGTACACCGGTTGAACCGTGATGAGCAGGGCCGCGTGGCCTGCGTCGCATGTTTCATGTGTTCGACGATCTGTCCGGCCCGCTGCATCCACATCGAGGCCGCTGAGGCCCCGTGGCCCGATCGGGAGAAGTACCCGGTCACCTTCGATATCGACGAGCTGCGATGCATCTACTGCGGACTGTGCGAGTACTCGTGCCCGGTGGACGCGATCGAGTTGACGCCGGAGCACGAGGTGGTCGGCCGTACCCGCGATGAGCTCATCTACGACAAGGAGAAGCTGCTCGAGATGTACGACCGAACCAGGCAGGTCAAGCCGCGACGCAATCCGCCCATCACCGGATATCCGAGCACCGGGCGGAGAGGGGACGCCCCGGCGGGAACGACGCCCGCCCCTCCGGATCCGCCTGCAGAGGACGGGTCGAACCGGGCCTCGGCCGCCCCACAGGAGCACACGGCACGGTGAACACGGCCTGGTATTGCCTTCTGTACGGAACGCTGGCCGTGGGGGCGGCGGGACTCTATGCGCTGCTGCCGGGTTCGGCGGGCGGATCGCGCCGGGGAGGAGCCATCCTGTTGCTGGCCTCGCTGGCCGGACTGCTGGCGCTGGGCGCCCGAGGGCTGGGCTGGGCAGGGGGGCGCGACGGTTATTTCGGCGCGCTCGGTGTGCTCGCCGTCGTGGCGGCCGTCCGGGTGATCACCCACCGCAAGCCGGTGTACAGCGCGCTGTACTTCGTGGTGGTCGTTCTGGCCGTGGCCGCGATGATCGTGCTGGCCGAGGGGCCGTTTCTGGCGGCCGCCCTGGTGATCATCTATGCGGGCGCCATCCTGGTCACGTACCTGTTCGTGATCATGCTGGCCCAGTCCGAGGCGGCGCAGGAATACGATGTGAAGGCGCGTGAGCCGCTGGCGGCCGTGCTGATCGGGTTCCTCCTGGTCGGATGCGTTGCGAGCCTGCTGACGGAGTCTCCGGCCCCGCTGGTGACGGGAGATGCCCGGCCGGCCGGGCGCCTGAGTCCGGATTCGCCCGGCCTGACAGACTCCGACAACGTTCGCCAGATCGGCAGCCCGCTGATGATCCGGTACGTGGTAGCGCTCGAGGTGGGGGGCGTGCTGCTGCTCGTGGCGATCGTGGGGGGCGTGTGGGTCGCCGGACGGCGCGTGCCCGAGGCGACGGCCGGCTCGCCGGCGGCTCCGGCGGGCCGGATCGGACGGGAGGTCGCTCCGTTCTGAGGGAATTGGAATGTCGGGGTTGCCGGGCTACGTGTTTGTGGGCGCGGTGCTGTTCGGCCTGGGTCTGGTGGGTTTCCTGAGCCGCCGGAACCTGATCGTCGTTTTTCTCTCCACGGAGGTCATGTTTCAGGGTGTATTGCTCAACGCGGTCGGATTCGGGCGGCATCACGGGGAGCCGGATGGGCAGGTTTTCGGGCTGTTCGTGCTGATCGTGGCGGCGGTGGAGGCGGCGCTGGCGCTGGGCGTAGTGGTGCTGCTGTTCCGACGCAAAGGCACGCTGGACGCCGAAGCGTGGAAGGAGCTGCGGGGCTAGCGCCCTGGGACGCCGCCGGCCGAGGAATAGATGTCGATTACGATTCCCATCTGGGAGGCCGGAGTGCTGCGGTGGTCGCTGCTGGTGCCGCTGGCACCGCTGGCGGCTGCGGTTCTGGTCGGCCTGTTCGGTTGGATTCTGCGCGGGGCGAGCCACTGGCCGGTCCTTCTGGGCATCCTGGCGGCGCTGGCGGCCAGCCTTGTGATCCTCTCGAACGTCGCCTCGAGCAGCCCGGAAGACATCACGTACCGCGTCTTCAACTGGATCGCGCCGGATACGGGCCGATTCTTCACGGTGAGCTTCCGGGTGGACCCCCTGACGGCCGTCATGCTGGCGGTCGTGTGCGGGATTTCCCTGCTGGTGGCCGCATACTCCCGCGACTACATGCGGGAGCACGGTCATGCGGGGCGGGGTTACGAACGGTACTTCGCGCTGATCAGCCTGTTCGTCGCGTCGATGGCGGCGCTGGTCCTGGCGGGCAACTTCCTGTTCCTGTACGTCGGCTGGGAGGCGGTCGGCCTGTGCAGCTACCTCCTGATCGGCTTCTACTACGATCGGCCCGCGGCGGCGGCGGCAGCCAGGAAGGCCTTCCTCGTCAACCGGATTGGCGACTTCGGCTTCGGGTTGGGCATCCTGTGCCTGTACCTGTGGATCACTCCGTGGGTCTCGCCCGGCGAGAACCCGCTGGACTGCTCGGCCGTCTTCCGGAACGTGGGCCACCTGGAGAAGTGGCAGGCGACGACGATCGCCCTGCTGCTCTTTTCCGGGGCCGTGGGCAAGAGCGCCCAGCTTCCGCTGCACGTCTGGCTGCCCGATGCCATGGAGGGCCCTACGCCGGTCTCCGCGCTCATCCACGCGGCCACGATGGTCACCGCCGGGGTGTACATGGTGGCCCGCTGCGGCCCGATCTTCATGCAATCGGACCTGGCCATCGCGGTCGTCGCGGCCGTCGGCGCCATGACGGCCCTGTTTGCCGCCACGATCGCCGTCGCCCAGACCGACATGAAGCGGATCCTGGCCTACTCCACCATCAGCCAGCTCGGGTTCATGTTCCTGGCGCTGGGCTGTGCGGCAGCCGACACGGCCGTTTTTCACCTCTACACGCATGCCTTTTTCAAGGCTCTTCTGTTCCTCGGGGCCGGGAGCGTCATGCACGCCCTGGGAGGGATCATCGACCTGCGTGAGTTCAGCGGCCTGCGGCGGCTCATGCCCTTTACGTACGTGACGTTTCTCTGCGGGGGTCTGGCGCTGGCGGGGTTCCCGTTCTTTTCCGGTTTCTTCAGCAAGGATGAGATCATCGCGGCCGCGTTCGACCTGCATCCGTCGCTGGGTATCGTGGCACTGGCCACGGCGGCGTTGACGGCGTTCTACACCTTCCGAATGATCTTCCTGGCGTTCCACGGTCCCCGACGGGTTCCGGAGGGCGCCCAGCCCCATGAGGCCGGACCGTGGATGCTCATACCGCTGGCGATCCTGGCGGCCGGGTCGTTCGGCGCCGGCTACGTGGGCGTCACGGCCTCCCCGGAGGGTTTTCTCGGGTTGCTCAACCCCGGAGGGGCCTTCCATCGATTCCTCAGACCGGTCTTCCAGGAGCAACACCCCGTCGCGATGTTTACGCCGTGGCCGGAGGAACACGCCGGCCACGGCCTGACGTGGCTTACGATCGCCGTGTCGCTGGCGTCGATCGCAGCCGCGTACGTGATGTACGCCCGGCGGCGAGACTGGGCCGACGCGGCGGCCGCCGCTGCCCCGGATCTGCACCAGCTCCTCTATGACCGGTACTACGTGGACGAGTTGAATGAGGCCCTGATCGTCCACCCGCTGCGCCGGACGGGCTCAATCTTCTTCGGGATCGACAACTACGTGATCGACGGCATCCTGTGGGCCGTTGCGGCCGTTCCGCGAGTGGCGGCGTTCGTGCTCCGCGGGCTGCACGGCGGGGCGATGCAGGGCTACGGCGCGACCATGGCCGGAGGCGTTGTGCTGATCGTGATCCTCGTGCTTCTGCTGCGGTGAGCGGATGATCGAGTGGATGTCGAGGTGGATCCTGACGGTGGTGATCCTGGCCCCCCTGGCGGGGGCCGTGGTCGTGGCGCTCATGAGCGCGCGCTCCCACCGGCAGATCCGGCGGGGAGCCCTGCTGGCGTCCTTCGCCACCCTGGGGTTCGCCATCGCGGCGCTCCGCATGTTCCATTCCGCGCAGGTCTCCGGACAGCCGGCCTGGCGAAGCGGGGCGTTCGTCCTGTCCACCCGGGTGGCCTGGCTCGACCTGCCTCCCTCCGTGGACCTCTCCTATCACGTCGGCGTGGACGGGATCAGCATCTGGCTGGTGATGCTCACCGCCGTGCTCACGCCCTTGGCGATCTGGGCGAGTTTTCGGCAGATCCAGGAGCGCGTCCGGGAGTTCTACGCCCTGATGCTCCTGCTCGAAACGGGGTTGCTCGGGGTCTTCTGCGCGCGGGACCTTCTGCTCTTCTACGTCTTCTTCGAGTTCACGCTGGTCCCGCTGTTCTTCGTCATCGGGATCTGGGGCGGGCCGCAGAGACGGCTGGCCGCGGGGCGGTTTTTCATCTTCACGCTGACCGGCAGCCTTCTGACGCTGGCCGGAGTCCTGTACCTGGCGTACCAGGCCTGGCGGTCGCCGGCCGGAGGCGCCTTCACCTTCGACCTCGAGACTCTGTATGCCGTGGGGCGACGGCTCGACACGGGCGTCCAGTGGTGGGTGTTCCTGGCGATTGCCGCGGGCTTCGCGGTCAAGGTGCCCCTCCTGCCGCTGCACACGTGGCTGCCGCTGGCTCACACGGAGGCCCCCACGGCCGGAAGCGTGCTGTTGGCGGGCGTGCTGCTGAAGCTGGGTACGTACGGATTCCTGCGGTTCGGCGTGCCGATGCTGCCGGCGGCGGCGATGGCCCTGGCGCCGGTGCTGGCGGCCCTGGCCATCATCGGGATCATCTACGGGGCCCTGGTCGCGTGGGTCCAGACGGATGTGAAGAAGCTCGTGGCCTACTCGTCCGTCTCGCACCTGGGATTCGTCATCCTGGGGATGTTCAGTCTGAAGATGGCGGGTCTGACCGGGTCGGTGCTCCAGATGATCAATCACGGGCTTTCCACCGGCGCGCTGTTTCTCGTGGTGGGAATGATCTACGAACGGTATCACACTCGCCGGATCGACGAGTTGGGCGGACTGGCCCGGCGCATGCCCTGGCTCGCCTTCTTCCTGGTCTTTTTTGCGCTGAGCAGCCTGGGGCTGCCCGGGCTGAACGGCTTCGTGGGCGAGATCCTCGTGCTGCTCGGAACGTTCAGCTCACAGACCGGGCACGACGGCCTGCCGCCCGGCCCGCTCGGCCCGCCGTACGCCGCGCTGGCAGCCACCGGCATCATCCTCAGCGCGGTCTACCTGCTCTGGATGTGTCAGTGCATCCTGTTCGGGCCGCTCCGGGAACCTCGTGGGACGCCGGATACATCGAACGGCCGCCCCCCCGACCTGGAAGGACGGGAGGTCGGCATTCTGGCTCCGATCGCGGCCCTGTGCCTGCTTATTGGGCTGTGGCCAGGTGCCCTCACAAGGTCCATCCAGCCGGCCCTGGCGACGCAGGTGCTGGCTCGGTTTCACACGCCGGGCGGCGAACCCGACGGGGCCGCCGCCCAGCGGTCTTCCGAGGCTCGATCCGGCGCATGGTGCCGGGATCGCGAAGGCCGCGGCGAAACCGAAGACCCCTGCGGGCCGGGCGCCGCGGACCGGCCCGACACGCATCCGCCGGATCTTGCGGCGAAGGCGGGCCGCCCTTTGCAGTTCGGGTCGTGGAATTCTGAGGCCGTCCACGGGCGACGAGAATGGACTACCTGTTCCTACTAGCTCCGGAACTCGTTCTCCTGGTCGGCGCGTGCAGCGTGCTGCTGGCAGGCCTCTCGGACCGCTCCGGCGGCCGCGAAGCGGTCTCCTGGCTGGCCCTCGCCGCCGTGGTGGTGGCCGTCGCCGTCTTCTGGCAGGTGGGGCTGACTCACGAGCATCTGGTCCGCCCGGGGATCCGCATCTCTCCCCTGACGGCCTACGTGCGCATGGCCGTGCTGCTCGTCGGGCTGGTTGTTCTCCTGGTGAATCTGCACGTGCCCGATCCGCCCGAGCGCGGCGAATACACGGCCATGATCCTGTTGTCGATGGCGGGCGTGATGCTGACGGCCTCGGCCGACGATTTTCTTACGCTCCTGCTCTCGCTCGAACTCGTCAGCGTGCCGACCTACGTGCTCGTGACCGTCAGCAGCCGGGAGGTTCGTGCTCAGGAGGCGGGCCTGAAGTACTTTTTCCTGGGCGCCCTGTCGGCGGCGTTCCTCCTGTACGGCCTGACATTCCTTTACGGGGCCACCGGGACGACCCGACTCTCGGCGATCGCGGGCGGGCTGCCTGTTCACGCCGGGTACGCCGTGGCCGGTCTGCTGCTGGCGATCGGCGGGCTGGCGTACAAGATCGCCGCCGTTCCCCTGCACGTGTACGCCCCGGATGTGTACCAGGGTGCGGCCCCGCCGATTGCGGGTCTGTTGGGCTTCTTCCCCAAGATGGCGGGTTTCGTGGCGGTCGTCCGTCTCCTGGCCCTGATCCTTCCGGAGGGCCCGGCCTCCTCGGAGTGGGTGGTGCGGGACGTCATCTTCTGGACCCTCTGGGTCATTGCCGCGACGACCATGACGTTCGGCAACTGCGTGGCCCTGCTCCAGACCGATGTCCGGCGGGTCCTGGGATACTCGAGCATCGCTCACAGCGGTTACATGCTGATAGCCGTGCTCGCCGGCCCCGGCGCTCTGGGCGGGCCATTCCGGGACGGCTGGTCGGCCGTACTCTTCTACCTGGTCGCCTATGGCCTGGCGAACCTCGGCGCGTTCGCGGTGCTGGGCTATCTGAACATGGGCGGACGCCCGGCTTCCGGGCTGCATGACATCTGCGGCCTTGCCCGGGTTCAGCCCGCCGTCGCGCTGGTCTTGGCGGTGTGCCTGTTCAGCCTCATGGGCATGCCGCCGACGGCCGGCTTCTTCGCCAAGATATATGTTTTTCTGAGCGGCCTGTCGCTCGGACCGGAACACCCGCACCGTACCGCGATGGTCGCTCTGGTGCTGGTGGGTGTGCTGAACTCGGCGATCGGAGCGGTCTACTACCTGCGTCTGATCGGCGCATGCTACCTCCGCGAGCCCCGCGAGTTCGCGCGGGCACGTCCCGACCGTTCGCTGCGCGCAGGGCTGGCTCTGTGTGCCCTGGCGGCTGTGTTGCTGGGGCTCTGGCCTCGGGAGGTGGTCCGCTGGGCGGGATTCGCGACACGGGACCTTCAGCCTCTCGTGTTCATCGATCGCCGGCCGCTCGACGAAGTCTTGCGCCCCGCTTTGCGCCCGTAGGAGGGCGGCGCGGAGGCGCCGGCGGTTCGGGATTGCCGCGGTCGACGCCGGAGCTTATGCTTCGCTGCGCACATCAGGAAAGGCAGAGTGCCGGATGAAACGAGCCTTGCGGATCGCGTTGGGCTTGGGCGTCTTTCTGTGGATCGGATGCGAGCGGGCGCCCTCCGGCCCGACGGCCCCCGGCACCGCGCGGCCGGGGACGGCCTCTACCCAGCCTGCGTCCGGCCCGACAACCGGGGCGTCCGTCGATTTGTTCAACGGCAGGAACCTCGACGGCTGGACCTGTGTGCTGGCGGACCCCTCCGCGAGAATGGAGGACACCTGGTCCGTTCGCGACGGCGTGCTCATGTGCACGGGTCGGCCCGCCGGGTACCTCCGGACGGTGAAGGACGACTACCAGGACTACGTGCTCGAACTCGAGTGGCGATGGCCGCCGGGCACCCCCGGCGGGAACAACGGCGTGCTCGTGCACGCCTCAACACCGAACGCCCTGGGCGTCTGGCCGAAGTCGATCGAGATCCAGCTTGCCCGGGGCGATGCCGGCGACTTCTGGATCATCGGCACCGAGCTGGACGTGCCGAATGAGGAAACCCGCCGGAAGGACCGTCGACATCTCAATCTCACCGACGATTCGGAGAAGCCCCTGGGCCAGTGGAACCACATGGAAATCACCTGCCGGGGCAACGAGATCCTCGTGAGGGTCAACGGCCAGCTCGTGAACCACGCGACGAATTGCAGCGTCAGCCGCGGGGCGATCTGCCTTCAGTCCGAGGGGGCTCCGATCGAATACCGCCACATCCGGCTGCGGCCTCTGAAGCCGCTTTGAACCCGCCGGGTGGGAGCGGCCCGCTCGGGACGAAGTGCGCGTGCACCCGGCGGGGCGATCGGGTATGCTGTAGACATGTACGGGTCTTTCTCCATTCGAAGCACGCAGAAACCTGGCCGGGCGCCGGCGTTCACGCTGATCGAGCTGCTGGTTGTCATCTCGATCATTGCCGTGCTGGTGTCGATCCTGCTGCCCTCCCTGAGCCGCGCGCGGCTCCAGTCCCAGCGGGTCGCGTGCGCGAGCAATCAGAAACAGATTCAGAACGGAATCGCCATCTACAGCTCCGATCAGAAGGGGCACATCCCCTACAGCGTCCCCTACTTCAACGCATCGCTCACATGGATCGCCTGGCAGGAGTTCGGCGTGCCTCCGTTTCCGCCGAAGGGCTGGGTCCACCTCGGGTTGCTCTACGGGGCCCGCCAGATCCGCGATCCGAAGATCTTCTTCTGTCCGGCCTATAATGAGTACCCGCACGTCTATCCCCGCGGGTGGAACGAGTTCTCGATCGGGGGCGGGATCGAGCGGAGGGCCACGGCCTACGTCTACGCCGTCGGGGGCGAGATCCGCAAGTATCCGAAGGGGCAGCGCACGACGGCGCGCCTCGACGAGTTCCGAAAGCGGGAATCGCTGTTTTCCTGTGTCTTCGTCGGCAAGGTTGACAAGCGTCAGAAGAGCCGCGTATGGCCGCATCGGGGCGGTATCAACGCCGCTTTCACCGATGGGAGCGTCCAGCTTGCCCGGGTCGAGCAGGCCCTGGCGAACACGGCCGCGGAACTCTACGCGCGGAACATGATCGACGAGATGGACTACTTCACGTACTGCTTTTTCCGCCTCCTGAGCGGTGATGCGGTCTGGATGCGGGCGTATCCGAACCTGCCGCCGGGTCATTAGCGGACCCCCGCCACCGGGGCGTTCGGCGCGGGCCACTTCATTCCCGATCCGTCTCCGGCCATACTTACAGGCGACCATGGTCGAGCTGGCCGGGCGCGAGTTCCGACGCATCCTGATCATCAAGCCGAGTTCGCTGGGCGACGTGACGCACGCGCTGCCGGTCCTGGAGGCCCTGCGCCGGCGCTACCCGTCGGCCCACCTGGCGTGGCTCGTGTCGATCACCTGCTCGGAACTCCTTCAGGGGCACCCGTGGATTGACGAAATCGTCCCGTTCGATCGACGGCACTACGGACAGATGCTGCGGAGTGCCCGGGCCGCCGTCGCCTTTCTGCGATTCCTTTGGGGACTCCGAGGGCGGCGGTTCGATCTGGTCCTCGACCTCCAGGGGCTGTTCCGAAGCGGGTTCCTGGCCTGGGCCACCGGGGCCCCCGTGCGGATCGGTCCGGCCGAGGCGCGGGAGTTCGCCCGCCTCTTCTACACCCACACCGCCCGCCGCCACGGACCCGACGAGCATGCCATCCTGCGGAACTGGGCGGGGGTGCGCCTGCTCGGAATCTCCGGCGATCCGCCTCCGCCGAGGCTGCATGTGGCCCCCGAGGTCCGCGATCGGGCCGCCGCGCTGCTGGCGGAAGCGGGCGTTGGAGCCGGGCGGCCCTTCGCCGTCCTCGCGCCCGGGGCCCGGTGGGAGACCAAGATCTGGCCTGCGGACAAGATGGCAGCGGTCGCGGCCTATCTACACGACACATACGGGTTGGAGGTCGTGCTGATCGGCGGACCTGAGGAAGCGACCGCCTGCCGTGCCGTGGCCGCCTCGGCCTCCGTGCCCGTGGTGAACCTGTGCGGCCGGACAGGGATCAGCGATATGATGGCCCTGATTGATCGCAGCGAGATCGTGGTCAGCAATGACTCCGGGCCGATGCATGTGGCCGTGGCCCTGGGGCGTCCCGTTGTGGCGGCCATCGGGCCGACCAACCCCCGGCGGACGGGCCCGCTCTCCCCGGCCGCCCGCATCGCCCGGAGGGAGCTGGCTTGTTCGCCGTGCTACATCCGGCGCCTGGCTCAGTGTCCGCATGAGCACGCGTGCATGCGCGGACTCGAGCCGGCGGCCGTCCGGGCGGCCATCGATCAGTTGCTCGCAAGCCCGCGGCAAGCGACCATATCCGCGACGTGATTGCGCTGGTCATCCATGTGCTCTTGGCCTGTCCGGCCGATCCGGCCCCGGCCACGCGGCCCTCGGGATCGGAGCCCCTGTTCGCGTCTGTCACCGGTACGTCCGAACTCGAGCCCGTTGTCGCGATCGACCGGGGCCGTCGCCACGGGATCGCGATGGGCGATGCGGCGGCCGTCGTCCGCCCCGAGGGGCCGGCCCGCGTCGTCGCGACGGGCGAGGTCTTCCTGCTCCAGGAGGACAAGGCGGCCCTCCGGCTGACGGCTAGGCCTGAGAGCTCGCTGACCGGTCTGAGGGCGATCGTGATCCCCAGCGGTCTCGTTGCGGCCGCCCGCACACGAATGCCCGAGCCGACGACGGTCGCGGGGACGATCCAGGCGGTCGGCCCGGGCCGCCGACAGGCCTGGATCGATCGCGGCGGCCACAGCGGGCTGGCGCCCGGCGATCGCATGCTCGTCACCCGCGACGACTTCCCGATCGCGGTCGGTCGCCTCGCGCTCGTAACCGAAAACACGGCGCTCCTGCAATGTCGATCGCTCGTCAGCAACGCGCTTCCACAGGAGGGCGATGAGGCCGAACTCTGGCCGTCACCGGCGATGCGGCGGACCGGACGGCTCGAAACGATGGTCATGGAAGTCAGGCCGGACCCCGACGGTTCCATTCTGCGGGTGGCCGGCGGGCGATCGGACGGCCTGGCGCCCGAGCGCATCCTGGATCTGTTCGCGGGCTCCGAGTACGTAGGCATGGCGGGCATCACGGGGGCGGACGACCGCCTCGCGACGGCCAAATCGATGCGCGCTTTCTGCACCACCCGGCCGACGGTCGGCCTGCGTGCGGTTGCCCGCCCCCCCGCGGGCGCGTCGAACGCCCGCCTGGAGGCGCGGGTCTTCGACGTCCGGGAGAACTACGCGTTGATCTCCGCGGGGCGATCCGACGGCGTGCTGCCGGGCCAGACGTTCGCCGTCATTCGCAACGGCCGGGTGGTGGCGCGGCTGGAAGTGAAGGTGGTGGAGGTGGACTTCGCCGGGGCCCAGCCGCTTCCCAGGGCCGATGGAGCGACGCCGGCGCCGCTGAATCGCTGGGACGTGGCCGTCCGCGAACCGGTGCCCGAATCTCAAGTGGAGACGCTCGGTACGGTGGCCGAGGTCGCACGTGGGGGCGACTGGGTCCGCGCCGTCGGCCAGAGCTCGCGGCTGATCCGGCGGGGAGACGTGCTGCGGGTTGCGACGGAACCGCCGTCGGCCGCCATCGTTGCCGACGTTGCGGGATTCGACGTGCTGGTTTATATTCCGCCCGGGTGGGGTCGGGGCACGATCCGAAGCGGTCAGACCCTTGAACGGACGGTGGAATGACGCCCGCCTCGGGTCCCGAGTCGCCGCCTTCTCCAAGTCGGGCTTTGATGATGAGGCAGGAATCGCGCCGGTTGATTCTCGCGTCGGCGAGTCCTCGGCGGGCCGAATTGCTTCGGGAGCACGGGTACGTGTTTGAAGTGCGCGTGCCCCCGTACGAGGAGCCGGCCGCGCCCTGCCCGGCCGTCTCACCTGCGCAACAGGCGGAGGCGCTCAGCTACTTCAAGGCCCGCAGCGTCGCGGCCACGCTTGAACAGGGCCTTGTGCTCGGAGCGGACACGGTCGTCGCATACCGGGGTCGGGTTTTCGGCAAGCCCGCCGACGCGGCGGACGCACGACGAATCCTCCAGACGCTCGCCGGCACGACGCATGAGGTCATCACGGGCATTGCCCTCGTGGATGCCGCCACGGGACGGCGGCGCATCGGCCATGACGTCACGCGCGTCACGATGAAGGCGATGACCCCGGCCGAATTGCAAGCCTATCTGGCCAGCGGCCGATGGCAGGGCAAGGCCGGAGCCTACGGGATCCAGGACCACGACGACGCGTTCATCGAGCGGATCGCGGGGAGCTTTTCGAATGTCGTGGGACTGCCCATGGAGCTGCTGGCGCGGATGCTCGACGAGTTCGGGCGAACATCCGTCGACGCGGCCGACCGCGCAGAGACCGCCCCGGACCGTGCCGCGGAGGAACCCGGCACGAGGTGGATCGCTGACCGGAAGCGCCCGGATCCCCCATGATTCGCTGCCAGACGATCACGCTTGCGGCGGCCGCGGCCGCCGCCCTTTCGATCGGCGCGGGCCCGCCATCCGACGACCTCATGCGCTACGTGCCGGACGATGCGATGGTGGTTCTGGCCGGGCGACTGCTGCCGCGCAGCCTCCCTGCCACGGCGCCCGCCGAGGGGGAGGCCGGGACCGCGTTTCTCCAGCAGGTTCTGGCCCTGGGCCTGCAACTGCGACTGTTGCCAGAGGACGTTCGGCTCCTGGGCGATGTCCTTGGGACGCTGCCGCTCCTGTCGCGTCATCCGTGCGTCTTCGCCCTGCTGGACGTGTCGTCACAGCCCGTGGCCGGGCGGAGCTACCGCCTCGAACAGATGCAGGCCGGCCTGGTCCTCCTGACGGGGGGCGACCATGAGGCCGTCACGCAGAGGATCCAGCAGCTCCTGGCCGCGTATACGAACACGGGCACCAGCCGGCTTACGAAGACATCCGCGCCGGGCAAAACGCGCTACCGACTGAGCGACTCGCGACTGCCGCCGTGGGCGGTCATCGAATGGTCCGCGATGCACGATCGGTTTCTCGTAACCCTCGGAGAAGGCGCGTTCGAACGGATGGCGGCCGTGACGGATGAGACGGCCCTCTGCACGGATCCGTGGTACGTGTCCGCGCGTCGGCAGGTCCGATCCGGGGAGGCCATCTTCGAGTGCGTGATCGCCGCCCAGCGCCTCCGCGAGCGCCTCGACGAGGTGATCCAGGGCCGCCCCGACCACGTTCTCCGGGCGCTGGGAGCCGGGTCGCTCGACCGGCTGTGTTTCGTCGTCGGCGCCGAGGGTCGGGCCGTCGTTTCCCGCGTCATGATCCGCACGGACGAGGGAGACGAAGTCTTTCCGCTCAGCGAGTCCGTCGCGCCCGGCAGCCCGGCGGCGGGCGCGATTCCCGCGCAGGCCAGCTCATACATGTCGCTGCGGCTGCCCCTGGGCCCTTGGGTGCGGCGCGTCCGCGATGCGTACCTGGCCTCGCGCAGCCCCGAGGCCGGGATGCGGCTCCGCACCGCCTGGACCCGGATCGAGGAGCGGGCCGGCGTCCGTTTCGAGGAGGACCTGCTGGACCGCCTCGGCTCTCGACTGATCGTCCACGATTACCCGCCGCACCCGCTGCACATCCCGTTCCTCTGGACTTACCTGCTGGAGACCGACGGCGACGAAGAGGCTCTGCGCCGGACGCTGGACGCCTGGATGGGCGCGCTCCAGAGCGAGCTGCAAGCGCGGACCGGCCGGCCGGATGCCGGCCTCGCTCCGCGGCTGAACCGCACGCGGGACGGCATCTGGTTCCTCCAGCTCGGGATCGCCGGACCGGCCGTGGGCGTGTGCGGCCACTGGATCATCTTCGGATACTCGCCGGAGTCCGTTCGACGCAACGCGGCCTTCCTGCGCGGGCCGACGTCCGGTGCGGCCCCGGTTGACACCCCGTCGGACCACCGCTAAAAGACGGGCGATCACGGCTCGGGCTCTCGGCCCCGGCCGTGCCGATAAGACCGAGGCCGGGAAAGCCTTCTCATGCCGATCCAGAACTGGTCGGAGAACATCATCGTCGCGGAGCTTCAGGACGACCCGGCGTTCACGGACGACCTGAACTCGCTGTTCGAAACGGTCGAGAGCCGCCCGGCCGTGGACGTCCTGCTGAACTTCGCCGAGGTGACGTTCCTGAACTCATCGAATATTGCCAAGCTGCTCAAGCTCAGGAAGATGCTTCTCACCCGCCATCGCCGGCTCAAGCTCTGTGCGATCAACACGCACGTGTGGGGCGTATTCCTGGTCACCGGGCTGGACAAGATCTTCGAGTTCGCCGATGACGTGGCCAGCGGTCTGACGAGCCTGCAACTCGACAAGTGAGTTCCCGCGGCCCTCCGGCCGGTGACGGCCTAGCCGCCTGGCCGGCGCTGCCCGCGGGCCGCTCCGACCGCGGCGAAGTCCTCGCCCGCATGGTAGCTGCTTCGCACGAACGGGCCCGCCGCGACTCGTGCGAAGCCCAACCGTCGCGCCTCGGCCGCGAGGCTCTCGAACTCCTCCGGCGGATAGTAACGTACCACCGGTGCGTGCCCCGCCGAGGGTGCCAGGTACTGCCCGATCGTCAGAATCTCGCACCCCACGGCCCGCAGGTCGGCGAACGTAGCCAGGATCTCCTCGCGGGTCTCCCCGAGCCCCAGCATCATCCCGCTCTTGGTGACGATGCCGGGCTCCAGGGCCCTTACGATCCGCAATACCTCCAGCGAACGCCGGTACCGGCCCTGGGGACGAATACGCGGGGTGAGTCGTTCGACCGTCTCGATATTGTGGTTGTACACGTCCGGCCGGGCCTGGCACAGGACTTCGATGCACTCCCGCCGGGCGTGGAAGTCCGCAGGCAGGACCTCAATGGTCGCCGCGGGTCGCACCGCCCGCACCGCCCGCACGCACGCGGCAAAGTGCGAAGCCCCCTCGTCGGGCAGATCGTCGCGGGCCACCGCCGTAATCACCACGTGCCGCAGTCCAAGAGCGGCACACGCCTCCGCCAGACGGTGCGGCTCGTCGGCCGACGGGGGCGCGGGGCGCGCCGTGCGGACGGCGCAGAAACGGCATCGTCGGGTGCACCGGTCCCCGAGAATCATGAATGTCGCCGTACGCTGAGACCAGCACTCGCCGAGGTTCGGACAACGCGCCTCCTGGCATACCGTGGCCACGCCGCTGCCTTCGACCACCCGGGCGGTCGCCATCAGATCCGCCCCGGCCGGCAGCGACTTGCGCAGCCACGGCGGCAGCCGTCGCGGGCGCTCGGCGATGGGCGGCGTGATGGGGTTCATGCTCACGCCCGTGATCATAGGGCCGCCGGGCCGGATCCGGCAACCGTTGCCCGACGTGTTTCTGTCGGCCGCTTGACGCGCTGCCATCCGGACGATACCGCAACGCACATGGCGGCTACAGCGCGGCGGCGCATTCTGCGATGGGCGATCTTCGGCTCAGTTCCTGTTGTGTTGAGCCTGCTGCTCGCAGGCTGGATGATGTTCCAGCATATTCCCGTCTGGTATCAGCCGGCCCGTGTGGGGGCGGCCGATCTCCAGCGGACACGGGATGATCTGGTCGCGGCCGTCGATGCGCTCAGCCGCCAGTTCAACGGCGATCGGCCCTTCGAGGCCCGGTTCACGCAGCGCCAGGTGAACGAGTGGCTTTCGGCGCGGGCGCAGGTGTGGCCGGCCGCTCAACGGTGGATCCCCCCGGAAATCGAGGACCCCTTCGTCGCGTTCGAGCCGGGGCGGATCCGTCTGGCGGCGACGGTTCGTGTGCGCGGTCTCCGAACCATCGCCAGCGCCACCACCCAGATCCGGGTGGAGGCCCCGGGCGTGTTTCTCAGGCTCCTGAACGTGCAGTGCGGATCGTTGCCCCTCCCTCCGGCGTGGGTGCCCGGCGGCCTTTCTCAGTTCGGCGACTCCGACGCACCTCGCCCGGACCGGACGGGTTCTCCAACCGTTCGAGATCTCCTGCGCGGGGTGTACCTGCGGAACGAGTTCACGTGGCCCAACGGAAACCGGCGCTTCCGGCTCCGGGCCATCCATGTGGAGGTCGGCGCCGTAACGGTTGTCGCCGAGCCGCTGCCACGCTCCTGACCGCGTTGCAGACACCGGCGCGCGGACCCCTGGCGGTTCACGCTGGCCCCGAATATCATGCCGCCCGGCGTCCGGGTGGCCGCTTGAGCGGCGCGCGGCGCCCGATCGGAAGATGCTCGTGACAGGAAGGAACGCCCCATGAAACGCACACTTGTTCTGGCAGTTCTGTTGCTCTCGACTTCCGCGGTCCTGCCGGCGGCCGAACGCGGACAGCGCAGCCCCAACAGTCTGACTCCTGAGGAGATCGCCGACGGCTGGATACTTCTGTTCGACGGGCAGACGCCCTTCGGCTGGAAGACCGAGGGCGATGTCCGGGTGGTCGACGGCACGCTCCGAATCGGTGGTGACAAGGCCGCCTCGGCCGAGACCACGACCGAGTTCGGCGACTTCGAGCTGCGCTATGCCTACAAGGCCGACGGCGGCAAGGGTGCCCAGATCGTGCTCAACGGACGGGCCTATCCGGTCACCTCGCAGGCGCCCCCGCAGCGGGAGTGGGTCCGCATGGCTTGGAAAGTGACCTCTGAGGGCGCCTCGCATCGGGTCGAAAGTCGTGCGGGAGGACGCAGCGGACAGGCCGAGCCCGCCCGCCACGAGGGGCCGAGCCGCACCACCGTGGCCTTCCGCGTCCCACCGGGCAGCGAGCTGGTCCTGAGAACCGTGGCCCTCCGGCCCCTGGGGACCAAGGCCATCTTCAACGGCAAGGACCTGACCGGATGGAAGCCGATTCCTGACAAGAAGTCCGTCTTCACCGTTACGCCCAAAGGCGAGCTGAACATCCGGAACGGCGGGGGCGAGATTCAGACCGAGGCCCAGTGGGACGATTTCGTCCTTCAGCTCGACATTATCTCAATGGGCAAGCACCTCAACAGCGGCGTCTTCTTTCGGGCCCTGCCCGGCGAGTTCTGGCAGGGCTACGAGGCCCAGATCCGCAACCAGTGGGAAGGCGATGACCGCACCAAGCCGGTGGACTATGGAACGGGCGGCCTTTACAACCGCCAGCCCACCCGCAAGGTCGTCCCCAATGACAATGAGTGGTTCACCATGACGGTCGTGGCTCACGGAAACCACTTTGCCACCTGGGTCAACGGCTACCAGTGCACCGACTTCACGGACACCCGGCAGCCCGATCGAAGCGGCAAGACAGGCCGCAAGGACGACAAGGGCTGCATCAGTCTTCAGGGCCATGATCCGACGACGGATCTGAGCTTCCGCAACATCCGCGTGGCCGAACTGCCGAAGAAGAAATGAGGCCCACCGGAGGCTTGACGGGATGAACCGGCGCCGCGCAATCGGCGGTGCGGTCCATGTCCGACCCTGCGAAGAGGCGGCGATCGTCTGAGAGGCTCGGCGCGATCGACGTGGAGAAGTGCCGGCCGGCAAGCAGATCCGGCAAGAGAACCCGAAATCAGACAGGGCGACCTGCGCTCGCAGCCGTGCCGCCGTCCGGCCCAGCCCGTCGCTCAACAGCACGTTCAGTGCTCCCCGGGCCGAAGGTCCGGTCCCGGTCGCCCTGCCAGTTGCCCTTTACAGGCGCGAGGCCGCCCGCACCGGATGCCGGTGAGGCGCGCATCACGGCCTCCGCTACCGGCTCTTCGCCCCGTCAAGGCGCACCTCCGCGCGGGTCCGGCTCGATTCGTAGGCTGCCAGGGCCACGGCAACGGCCTGGCGGCCGTCGAACCCGGTGGCCCGCGGCGGGCGATTGTTCCGGATGGCATCGAGGAAGTCTTCCATGTGGTCGCGATAGGACTGGATCCGGACGGGGTCGAGATAGCCCTTTCCGGCCCAGTCGATCGGGGCTTGCGTTTCGACGACCTCCCATTTGCCGCCTGTCGCGACCCGCAACTCACCGTAGGCGTCGAGATCGATCAACCCCTTCTCGCCGACGATCCACGCGCCGAAGCCGGCCCGTGGGAAGCCGGGTTTGGGCAGCTGGAACGATTCCCATAGCGTGGCGACCGTGCCGTCGTCCAGTTCCATCAGGAGGTTGCTCGTACCCTCGACCTGCACCTGGGGTTCGAGGCTTACGCACCGCGCGTACACCGTACGGATCTCGCGCCCCGTAAACCACCGGATGCGATCGATGCCGTGGACCCCGTGGCCAAAGAGCGTGCCGAGGTTTTCCGGCGTGTTCTGCCAGCCGGGGAGCGTCGCCATCCCGCCGGCGTTCAGGGCCACCTCCTGGATATGCAGGATGCGACCGATCGCCCCTTCATCGATCAGTCGCTTGGCCGTCACGTTGCACTTGCGGAACCGCTGCGTGAACGCGATCGCGCATCGCACGCCCGCCTGCACGACGGCCGCGTTGATTGCGTCACAGTCCGCCACGCTGGCTGCCATCGGCTTTTCGATGAGCAGGTGTTTGCCGGCCCGGGCGGCGGGCAGCGCGTACTGGGCGTGCGTATGGTGGGGGGTGGCCACGATGACGGCCTGCACGTCGTCCCGGCGGATCAGGGCCGCGGGGTCTTTCTCGTGGGCGGCGCCGTAGCGGACCGCCAGGTCGGCCGCGCGCGTGCCGCCGGCGATCGCCACGAGCCGGGCCCCGGGACAGTACTTCGTGATCGTCTCGCTGTAGGTCGTACCCATGAAGCCCGCGCCGATGAGGCCGATGCCGATCGTGCTCATGTGCGTTACTCCTCCGAATCCGGATTCCCTCGACCGGTGGACGCGGCCGAGACGACCGCTCCGGAGATCCCGCCCCGCGGCCGCTCCGACGGCCGCCCGAAGTGCCACATCAGGCCGCCGATCACCAACAGGCCGGCCCCGATGGCCAGGTTCGTCTTCGCTCCGGCGCCCCACCCCATCGCCGGCTGAATGCCCAGCAGGAGCACGGCCGTCGCCATCACCGACACGCCCACCGCTCCCCACGGCGAGGGGACGCCCTCGCGATCGGCCCGTTCGAGCGGAGGCACGGGGGTCCTGAGCCGTGCCAGGAACCGTTCCCTCCGCTCCTGCTCGGGGCCGCGGGCCGGAACCAGCAGGCTCACCGCGACCAGGACCGCCAGGCTCGTGAGAAACGTGGAGAGCGTCAGCAGGATCTCGGGCGCCTTCGACTCGTTCGACAGGCCCACGGCCATCAACACACGGGCCGGGTCCACCACGCCGTTGTCCACCAGGAAGTAAAGCGTCAGCCCCGTCCCGATCCCGCTCAGGAAGGCCGCGATCGCTCCGGCGTTCGACGCGCGACGCCAGATCAGGCCGGCAAGCATCGGAACGGCGATCGGCGGGGCGGCCACGGAGAAGACCGTGACCATCTTGCGGAAGAGCACATCCCCGCCGATGGTGCGGGCCACGTACAGGGCAATGGACAGGGGGATCAGCCCCAGCAGAACCGTCGTCAGCCGCCCGACGAAGACGAGCCGCCGCTGTGAGGCGCCGGGGTCGAGCAGTCGCCGGTACACGTCGTTGGTCAGGACGGCCGCCGCCGCATTGTAATCGCCGGAGAGCGACGACATCGTTGCTGAGAACATGGCCGCCACGATCAGACCGAGGGCCCCCGAAGGCAGCAGCTCGCGGCACAGAACGCCGTAGATGTCCTTGGACGGGGCGTCGGGCAGGAACTGCCGCGCAGCCAGGGCCGGCAGGATGAAGACCGGCGTGCCGATCAGGACCAGACCCGCCACGAGCAGGCCGGTCTTCCGGGCCTCCTTCTCGTCGCGGACGCAGTAGTACCGCTGGACGAGCCCGAAGCTTGTGTTGTAGTTGCACAGCAGAAGAAGGAACCACGCCAGCAGATACAGGGAGGTGTACGGTCCGGCGGTGACGGTCCAGGTGTCGGCGGGGGCGTTCCGGAGGAGTTCCAGTGGCCCACCCGTCCTCGCCAGAGCTAGGGGGACCAGCAGGATCGAACCCGCCATCATGATCACGAACTGCACGAAGTCGGTGACGGCCACGGCCCACAGTCCGCCGGCGAACGTGTACGCGAGAGTAATCAGCCCGGACCAGATGATGCTGTCCTCGAGAGGGGCGTCGAGCGTGACGGACACGAACAGCCCCGTCGCATAGAGCCGCAGCCCGTTGTCGATCATCCGCACGGGGATGTTCGCCCACCCGAACGTCTGGCGCAGACCCAGCCCGTAGCGCTCCTCGATGTATTCCACCGGGCTGTCGATCCGCGCGCGCCGCCAGAGCTTCGAAAAGACGATGGCCCCGACCAGCACCGCGGGTATGACCATCCACCCCTGGGTCAGGGCGACGAAGCCGTACCGGTGGGCGTTCTCGGAGTAGGACACGAACAGGAACGCCGAGAAACTCGTCATGTAGTAGGACACGCCCGAGAGCCACCAGGGAATCAGATTCCGCCCCGAAAAGTAGTCGCGCATGCCCTTCATGTAGCGCCAGAAGTAGACGCCGATCCCGAGCATGATCACGAAGTACCCGAGGAGCACCGCGTAGTCGGCGTGGGTCAAACCCGCGAGCATCCGATTCATCTCGCCTCCGAACCTCCCGAGCGCCCGTCCCCTGAAGCCCGACCTTCCTGCCCCGGGCACACGCCCGTCTTCGCCGGCCGCCGGCCGGCTACTGCCCCGCCAGGGGCTCCATCCGACCCAGTAGCTCGATCACGTCGTCGTACCGCCCCTCGCCGTAGGCCTGGTCCATTTCCGCCAGAAGCACGGCCTCGGACCACGCCCGCGTCGACAGCCCGGCCAGTTCCCTGTGCGTCCGAAGGTCCGACAGCCGGATGCCGTCAAGCACCTTCCGGTTGCGTTCGATCAGAGCGCCGCGGAGGTCGCCGTACTGCCACTCCCGCAGCACGTCCAGAACGTACCGCCGTTCCCCCGCGTCCGCCGCTTCCTCCAGCGCGCGGACCAGGGGCTCGGGCCGCGCAAACGGCTTGACCCGGTCCATCGCGGCGATGAGCCTCTCGTTCGCGGCGATCGCCTCGGGCAGTACCGTGTTCACGTAGAACTCATGGAGCCGCTTCCACTCGGGCGGCAGCCGCTGCACCTGCGGGTCCGGGGCGGTCGTGACGCGCAGGGGTTCGGCGCGACCGGCCGAGTAGACCTCCCAACGGTCGAAGTACCCGTCCCCGTCCGTGTCGAACGTGCGGATCTCACCGAAGGGCGCGTCGGCGCCGCCCAGATAGCCCGCTTCGAGCCAGCCCTCCGTGGCCCCGACCAGGTGGATCCGCCGGTCGATCCGGCTGTAGTAGAGTTCGCGGCGGGTCGAAAACGTCGGGCGGAACTCCCGCCGCACGTTCCATCGCTGCGTGGGGCCCCCCGTGTTGTGCATGATCCGCCGCTGCCAGATCCAGAAGACACCCTCCCACCGGCGGTCCCCCGCCTCCTGACCCGGGGGGCCGATCGCGATCGTGTCGTCGCTGAACTCGCGCCACGAGAAGCCCGTCTGGTCGGCCGGGTACGTCTCCGCGATGCGCCGGGTCTGCCCGTGAGGTATGCAGATCGTGGTCTTCGGTTCGCGCCGCCACGGATTCGTCCGCGCCATGCCGGGAAACTCATACGGCAGCCTCCCGGTCATGTTGAATCCCAGATCGTAGTGCAGCGGCCGTTCGGCGCGGCTCTCGTTGTCCACGTCGATCCCGTATCGGACGTTGACCACGCCCATCCTCCGGAGATCGTCGTAGAACGGCCCTTCATAGCGGGCGGCCGAGTTGGCATAGTCGGCGTCCGTCGCCGGGTCGAAATCCAGCGGAGCCACGCTGAACCGCACGACCGCCTCGCTCTGACCGTCGCCGTCCGTGTCGTAGAAGTCGAACGGGCACTCGCTGATCGGCCACCATCGTCGCTGCTTCGCGTCGTAGCGGTTCATGTACAGCGTGTTGTCGCCGTACGGGTCGCTCGCGAAGCAGTTGCCGTCGTACTCGTAGTCGGCCAGACTCCACATCCGGCCGTCGCCGTCGTGGTCATCCCAGAACCACGCCCGCCGCAGCTCTCCGTTCACGAAGTAGCGAATATCCATCGTGTCCGCGCGGCCGTCACGGTCGTTGTCGATGTAATCGACCATCCGGTCGACCAGGCCGTCGGGCTCGTAGTCCACCACGTAGCAGTCAGAGTCCACATCGCCCGAGGCGGGAGCCCGCCAGGAAGTTGCCCCCGGTCCGGCCGGCGGGCCCGCGGTCATGTCGCCGTCGTCATCGATGATCCAGACCAGCGCCGGCCCCGGGCGGGAGCGGCGGCCTGTGAGCTTCTCTCGCCTCAGGAGCATGGGGCCGCCGCCCGGCTCCTGCGATCGGACCAGCCGTTGCTCGTTCTCGTGGAGGCGGACGGCCAACCCCCACCAGGGCTTCGAGCGGAGGTCCAGAACGCCCCGTTCATCCAGTCGCGTCTCCGCGTCCCACCACGGCGGCGCCGTCTGACACCCGCCGGCGGCCACCAGCACCCATGCGACCGCGCCGCCCATCAGGATCGGAATCCGTCCGGCTGCACGCGTGCCCGCTGCGGAGATGCACCGGAACTGTTCGTTGGATCGCTCGGGAATACGCACGGACCACCTCCGCCTCTGCGCGAACGCAGAGTATCCCCGCGCCTTGGCCCGCCTTCAACCGCGGGCCGTCCGGTTGCGTGCGTATCGGTCTGCCGGGAAGCGAGGCGCAGCCCCGGACGTCGGCCGCCCCTGGTGGCCAGACATGGGGTTGTCCTGCCGAAGCTCGATGCGGAGCAGGCGGCCGACCGTCCGCCGGCGACCACCCTCAGTCACAAGCGGTGCGCGGGCGGTCCGACGGCGGCCGCGGAAGAAGTAAACGGCCTCCCCGGGGGGCTCTTGCCCACAGCGGGCCCGGCCGGAGCCCCCACGTGGCCGCGAGCCCTTTTCGGTTACCAGGTGTAGTGAACGCTGTACCGCACCGTTGTCTCGGCGTCCTTGTCGATCCGAACCGGGAAGTGCACTGTCCGCGCGTCGATCTTTTCAAACTCGTGGGACTTCTGCGTGATCTCCCAGTTGACCCAGCGGTACAGATTCTCTTTCACGATCACCTCCACCGGTTCCTGCTTGTGGTTCCGCAGCTTGATCTCGATGGTCTCGTCCATCCAGTGCCGGGCTGTGTCCACCTTGAAGTCCAACTGCTTGCGCTCGCCTACGACATCGAACGCGCTGCCGAGCCGGATCAGAACCTGCTCATCCTTCGGCGTGTGGTCGATCACGTCCTCGCCGATGAACTCCAGGCTGCCGTCGGCCGGATCCAGCTTGCTCACGCGGATCCGGCCCTTGGGCAGGGGGATCCCCAGGCCGTTCTGCTCGCTGTTCCTGAACCGCAGATAGATGTCCACCTTCTTGTTGGCCTGCGTTCCGAAGTTGCGGTCCAGCATCGGGTTGGGGAAGAAGCCCCGGAACTCGGGCCCGAGGCCGTAGTACACGAGGACCTTCTCGGCCGGCACGCCTGACGCCGGCGTGAACAGCTCAATCTGCTTGGTCGAGTTGTCCGGCAGCGTCGTCGGCCGGCCGAGCGTGTACAGGTGGTATTCGAAGAAGGCCTTCTCTTCGAAACCGGCTTCCTCCGCGGGCGCGGCTTTCAGCATTCTGGCGGCGGCGTGCGGCACGACCTGTTCCCGCCGCGGGGCCCGCTGCACGTCTCCGGCAATGAGCTTGAGCTTGGCGTCCCTGTACCCCGCCCCCGACTGATTCAGGATGCTCACCCACGCCCCCACATCAAGCCGACCCCGATTGGCATTCTCCCCTTCCGCGAAGACCACGTTGTAGTCCGCCCACCAGGTGATCCCGTCGGTCTGATACGTGACCCGGACGCGATGATCCCCGCCCCGGGCCGCCGAGACGTCCCAGACCAGCGTCGGCTTGGTGATCAGGCCCCCGGGCAGCTCGGGAAACCGTACGGTGGACCAGCCCTGCAATGTGACGATCCCTCCCTCGGCCGTTCGGAGCGTCATTCCCCCTGCGGTGCTCAGCAGCGTCCCCGTGATGGTCTCGACCTTGTCGCCTCGTATCTGGTCCACCGTGATCGGCTTGTCCAGGTACCGGTGCATCACCTTCTCCGCGCTGACCAGGTCGAACTGGTAGTTCTGCTCGAGGACGCGCGTGCCGTCGGGGTCGGTCAGCGACGCGAATCGGACCGTCGTCGGGTCGATCTGCGCGGCCACGTCCGTAAACCGCACCGTGGATCGTCCCGGCTCCAACCGGATCGCGCGCTCCTGCCGCACCACGGCGTAGCCGGGGATCTGGCGGGCGCCCCCGGATCGCCCGTAGTAGGCGGCCATCTCCTGCTGCATGGGCTGGTACATCTCGGGCGGGACGGCCCCCGGCTCGGCCGTGCTGTAGATCGTCAGCCCGACCGACTCCGGCGGGGTCTCAGCCCCCCGGACCGTCGAAAGCAACGCGAATGCCATGACAAGACCCGCCACGGTTTCCCACACGCCTGCCGACCGCATACTGAACTCCTTCTGGCTGAGGATGACCCCGCTCCGCCCCGCCGGCGACGGGGTGCGTTCATCCCGAGACTGCGGCAAAAGCCCGCCGCTCGGCGCCTGCGCCGCATTTATCCGGCGCCCCCGGTCTGTCCTGTGACCGTCCATGCCCCGACACTCGCCTGGTTCGCGGCGGGCATGGCCAAGGCCCGCGTGTTCGGAGTCGACGGGCCGGCCCGCGCAGGGCTCGGCCGCAGGGCGGCCCCGCCCGCGCGGAGTCTCATCATCCCGCCGGACGACTCTTCTGTACATGTTGGACGCAGGGATGACCGATGCGGTTCCCCGATCAGCCAGTCTGCTGCTCGGGCTCAGCCGTCAGGCTCTTGAGTTGGTCGCGGATCCGGGCGGCCTCTTCATACCGTTCCTCCGCCACGGCCCGGTCAAGCTGCCTGCGCAGCTCGGCCACGGGGTCGGGAGGCAGCCTCTTGCGGATCCGGCTCCGAAGCTTCCGCAGGATGCGGACCTCCGGGCTCTTGCCATACGCCTCGGGCTGATTGAAGGACTCGTAGAACTCCCGCAATACCTTCAGCCCCGCCTCCACGTGCGCCAGGGCCGTGCGGGTCTGCCCCGCCTCGAGCGCGGGCAACGCCTTGGCGCGGGTGTTCATCATCACGATGTATGGCCGGTACTGCTCCAGGATGTAGCGATCCCGATCTTCGGCGGCGAACTGCCGACACAGATCCAGGACTTTCAGGTTGCGCTGCGTGTCCCGTTCGACTCCGGCGAACTCCTGCAAAACGAACAGGGCCAGATACCGCTGGTAGTAGAGCGCCGCTTCTTCCCGAAGCTCCTGACACTCCTGCGGCGTAAGCTGGTAGCCGAGCTCCGTGCCGTTGCGGGCCTTGTACTGGCGCAGCCGCTCCAGATGGTGCGCCAGGAGCGACTCGCATCCGTACGGGCGCTTGGCATCCGGCCGCCCTTCCATCTCCATCTGAAGCAAGCCCAGATCCAGCCGCATCTGGATCTTCGTCCGCCCGTCCAGGCCCCGGATCTTGCGAACGTTGATGCGGCCGCTCTCGTAAGGCCAGTCTTCCAGGATGTTGGAGATGTCTTTCGATGGCATCGGGACCCGTATCCCTCCCGGCCCGCCTCTTTGCGGGGAGCCTTTCGGCTCTTTCCTCACCGTAACCATTCTAGCGTACTTCGACCCGGGTGTCTCGCCTCTGTCGGCGGGTATCCGCCCGGGTCCTGCCGGCCTTACCGGAAGTACCCGTTTCCAAGGCC
>Ga0209227_1000163_pt1 | contig 55709 bp, 46 predicted proteins | sample YNPBryantNP2012_FD_185815 | JGI IMG/M metagenome (GOLD analysis project Ga0209227, IMG submission 185815) | Anoxygenic and chlorotrophic microbial mat microbial communities from Yellowstone National Park, USA - YNP Bryant NP 2012 (SPAdes)... ...
GATTCGCCTTTGAAGAATCGATCTCCTGCTGCTCCCAGGCATAGGCGGCCGTGGTGAATCGGGCATTGATGGTTTGAGGATAACTGGGGGATGCTATGGCAACCAAAAGAGCTATCATAACAAATAAAATATAGCCAGCGTTTTTCATGCTGAAACTCCATTTTTGATGACTGATTCGAAGCGTTTATAGAATCGGGCTAAGCGAATTTTATCCCACAGAATTGCAGTCCCACAGAAATATTTTGCTGGTCTCAGAAATAAAAGGTCACAGAAATGATTTCTAAAGGTTTTCTTCTGAGACCTTTCAATTCTGAGACCAAATATTATTCAATTCAATCCACCAAAGGACGGACAGCCAACTGGCGGTTCTGTGGGGAGAAAAAATTGCTCCCACAGAATTGCATTCCCACAGAAATGTATTGCTGGACTCAGAAATGAAAGGTCACAGAAATAAATTCTAAAGGTTTTCTTCTGAGACCTTTCAATTCTGAGACCAAATATTATTCAATTCACCAAAGGGCGGACCGCCAACTGGCGGTTCTGTGGGAGAAAAAATTACTCCCACAGAATTGCAGTCCCACAGAAATGTATTGCTGGTCTCAGAAATAAAAGGTCACAGAAATGAATTCTAAAAGTTTTCTTCTGAGACCTTTCGCTTCTGAGACCAAATATTATTCAATTCAATCCACCAAAGGGCGGACCGCCAACTGGCGGTTCTGTGGGGAGAAAAAATCGCTCCCACAGAATTTGATTCCCACAGAAATGTTTTGCTGGTCTCAGAAATAAAAGGTCGCAGAAATGATTTCTAAAGGTTTTCTTCTGAGACCTTTCGCTTCTGAGACCAAATATTATTCAATTCAATCCACCAAAGGACGGACAGCCAACTGGCGGTTCTGTGGGAGATCACCTTCATTAATCCTTTTTTCCATTAATATGCTTGTCTTTGTCAATAATCTCCAGCGAGGCATTCACGACATTCGAATGACAGGAAACGCATCGTGACCCAGCAGGATGTGGCGAACCTGGCGGCAATCCGTGACACGAGCCGCACGCTGCCTGACTGCCATCGACTTTTATCCAGGACGGATCGTTATTTTTATTCCCGAATTTGAATTCGCCGTGACAATAGACATTCTGACAGGTCTGCACGCCATCCCAGGACGGAGCCGCATCATCCTCCGTGGCCAGCTCGCCCCAAACAATTTCAGCAGGCAACAACTCCGAGCCAATGTGGGTGGGGTCACTGAAATTTTCCACTTTTTTATGGCATTCGGTGCAGGCAAAACCATTGCTCACTGCGCCGCCAGTCAGATGGACGGTATGAGCGCCGACGCCCTTGAAGGTGGTGGCTTTATTTCCCTGCAAATCTTTGGGCGGAGCGCCAGTCTGGTTATCGGCACCGCCGTGACAGGTGGTGCAACCTTCGGGCGTCTGCGTATGGCAAGTATTGCACGAGCTTTTTGATGTCCCACCAGCATAATCTTTACCATGGCAGGTCTGGCAGGCGGTTAAGTCCCATTCATGCTGACGAATATAATTGCCGTGAAACTCGGCTGCCTCAGGATTCAGCCACTCCGCTGGATGGGCGGGTACGGTTGGATATTTCGGCTGAGTCGGCAGGTCTTTTTGCAATTGGCTGCACTGGGCCATAACCAATGCCATTGCCGCTCCAATGATAATGGCACAAAATAGCTGGATGTTCTTGTTCATAAAGTTCTCGATTCCGATTTATTTAAGAAATAAGATTTCAACACAGACGAAAGATAGATACCTTCGCCTGGGCCCTTCACATTAAATATCTTAGCAAATTAATTTGATAATATCAACTATTTTTTTTATCAAATAGGGAATTCATGGCGGCTGAGGCTGAAGTTTCAGGCGCTGACACGATTGAGAAATTGGCGTTTCACCTTCATCTCAAAGCCGATGTCTCTGCATAAGACCTCGGCTTTGAGGGCTACGTGCAAATACGATGTGATAGACTTATCGCAGCAACAGCATTTTTTTGCTGGCCACAAAGTCACCAGCCATAAGACGATAAATGTACATTCCAGACGGCAGATCATCCGCTGAAAAAGTGACTTGATGATGTCCTGCCGCCAGGCGCTCGTTCATCAGAGTCATTAGTTCCTGCCCCCTCATATTAAACAGCTTCAGAACCACCACTCGGGATTCGTTTAAATCAAAGGAAATTGTTGTCGTCGGATTAAACGGATTGGGGTGATTTTGATAGAGGGCGAAATGGTCAGGAACCGAACCATTGTTGTCGATCAGTTCCACAGCGGTACCTGTGCCATGAATTCTGTCGGCTTGTGATGAAGCCCAGGCAACATCCTTGCTGGTATGGCAGGTCAGACAGGCATATTCTACCGAAATATGGGCTTTTCCCTCGTCATCGATTCGGACGTATTTGCCGTCATCGGTGAACATTTTCCAATCGGCATCGGATTTGATGTCAAAGATGTGGGTGCGAAGATCACCTTTGGGCACCGAACCGCCCGCATGATTGATCGTAATCGACATGGCCGACTTGGCCGCATAAGGCATGTGACAGGTGCTGCATTCCCAATTTGCTTTCGCCGCTATTTTGATTGCTACTGTGGAGTGACATACCTTGCAAGTTTGATCTTTGCCCTTATAACCGCCGTAATTATATTTGGTGCTCAAATGCGGCTCATGGCAGGTGCCACAGGGAAGGCTTTTATGAGGCGAAGCCAACAAGTCTTCATACTGTTCGTGATGATCGATCAGGCCATTTTTCGCATCGATTTTCATTACATCACCACGGGCATGGCAGTCACCACATTTTTCAACTTTAGATGGCTTAACGCCTGAAGGATTGGCGACGTGAGCACTGGCTGGCCCATGGCAGGCTTCACAGCGAACGCCAGGTTCAGCCCAGGTGCCATAAATGCCAGGCAAATTATCCTGATGCGGTCCCGTGGAATCGCCTGCCACCCAGCCCGTAGTATGGCAACTGCCACAGGTATATGGCTTACGGGGTGCCTTTGCTGCATCATAGCCCACCCAATTGGCAGGGGTGCCGAGCATGGAATTTTCCAGATTATACTGGCGGTTTTCAGCACCTGTTAAAATATAGCCATCCTTATCCAAAAAGCGGGCCTTCCACCCAAAGCCGCCGATCATGTAGGTAATATCGTTCCAGCTTTTATCGGCGGGCGGATTGGGAACGCCTGGAGATGTTCCCGCTGGAAAAGTCGGTGCTGCGCCTTCGATCTTGATGAGCTTGTGGGGATGACCCGTTTTCATGTAGTTGTCGTAAATGGTCGAATGACAGAGCTTACACGTGGCCGATCCCACATAATTCTGGGACAACAAATTGTTGGTTAGCAGCACCATTAGCAGCACCATGAACAGGAGTAATTTTTTGAACATAGACACCTCCATGAGTTAAAATGAAAACATCTGTGTTAGGGGGAAATAACGACCGTTTTTTTATAGGGCCGATTTGTTATTTATCGGTTCTCGGCAATCCAGCGATTGATAGTTAGGCTTACCTCCTTCATGTCAAATGGCTTTTCAAAATAATCTACAATATTCAGCTTGTCTGAAGAACTGATTTGCTGGGGAATAGGATGCGATGAAATAATAATCACATTTTGCCCTGGGCATAGCTCGCCGAGTTGCAACAGCCAGGCATTGGATCGGGCATCATCCAGCCAGAGATCTGAAATCACCAGATCAAAACGCCGTTGTGACACAAGCTGGCATGCCCGTTGCGCACTGGTCACATACTCAATGGTCAAATTCGTACTCTTTTTAAGATATTGACAGAGATTCTCTGCCAGAAATTGCTCGTTCTCGATTAAAAGAATATTCATCGATAATCCTTTATCTGTCCGTTGTTAATGAATACTCAAATATTATGCCACCAGTTTGGGTTTAGGGAATCGCCTGAAATTCAGCAGGTTAACAGAATAGTTTGTTTAGCATGTAACTTTTTGAGGATAAAATTAGCCAATGATTTTGAATGTACCAGGGCTAAATTGGTAAGATTGGAATGATAATCACTTGGAATTTTGTTGGTTAATGCTGTGGCTAATTTTCTCTAATTAAGAAAGTGAATTGGCGAATTTTGTGACTGAAAAAAGGATAGGGCTTTTCATAAAAAAGATTTGTCAAAATAAAAAGCAATACAGTTTGCTGGCATAACAAGCTATCAATTAAATTAACCACAGAAAGGAACAACCACAGAAAAAATATTTTTCCGTTTTTGTCCCAATCTGTGGTACAACATCTTTTTCGATTATATTTGAAAAAAAAGGCAAGATCAAATAGGTAATAGAATCCATTTCTTCGGTTCCAATTTTTATTCAAAGAATGCTTGCTTGTTAATAGAAAATTTATTAAACTGAATATTACAAAAATAGCTTTCTTAATGAACAATATCTTTTCATCTAACCATAAATAAAAGGACGAAATTATGAGAGCAATACAGAAAGAAATTGAAAAAGATCTCATCATTCCATTCGAACTCCTCAAAGAAGCTGATTTAGAAGGGGACATCTCGATTGTCGTAAGGCCAAATTTAATTTTGATTAAACCGAAATCTCTCACTGATAAATATAGAGGGATTGTAAAGGACGCTTCATTTTCGATGAAGGAACTCGAAGAGCTTTATTATCAGAAAGGCTAGCTTATGTCATTAATCAATTTCATGGGTGAAGATAAAATATTCATCGATGCAAATATTTTTTGTTTCACGCTTTAAATAATAAAGATTTTGGTGAGGAGTGCACTAATTTTTTAAGAAGAGTTGAATACGGCGAAATAACAGCAGTCATAAGCCCAATAATTATTGATGAAACCTTGTTTAAAATCCTGATGGCCGAGGTTTCGACATTTATTTCTAAACCATCATTGCGGGATATAAAGAAAAAACTAAAGGAAAGTGATAAAGAATTTATTCGGTCAGTATATAAACCAGTAAAAAAATATAAAGATTATTTAGCAGAATTAACCAATGAGGGATTACACGTTGCTGAATTAAATTGGCAAATCGCCGCAGATTCAGTAGTTATAGGAGAAAAGTACGGTCTCTTAACTTCTGATGCTTTTCATATAGCTACAATGAAACAAAATGGCATAAGGCATATCGCTACAAATGATTCAGATTTTGATAGCGTTGAATTTTTAACGATTTGGAAACCTCAACAAAGAATAGCTTAAAATACCGAATTCACGGGATAATATCTTTCCCTGGTTAACAAAATAGGACGCATAGCAAAATTTATTATAGAATATTATGCTTTTTAATTAGATACCGAACGATGTGTCGGGGCTCCCCCAGCATTTTCGCCGCCTGAAGTTGATTCCCCTCGCTCATCTGCAATGCCTGGAGCAGCAGTGATTTTTCGATTTCATCCAAATATTTTTTTAAAGAAGCGTTCTTCAAATCAGCGATGGTTGGTTGAAATGGCCTGGCACCAGTTCCCTGCTGCATCATCTCGCAGGCCAGATGCTTGAGCTCGATGGTATCGCTGTCGCACAGAATCACCGCCCGTTCGATGGTATTCCGCAGTTCTCGGATATTGCCTGGCCAATGGTAAGCCAGAATTCTGGCCTGCGCCTCAGTGGAGATCCGTCGTACGGGACGGCGCAACTGATGGGCGAGCTTCTCTAAAAAAAATTGCGCCATTAACAGAATTTCTGCCTTGCGATCCTTCAGCGCTGGCAGGGTTAAATAGAACATGTTCAGGCGAAAGAATAGATCTTCACGGAATTTTTTCTCCTCCACCCGCTGCCGAATATTTTGATTGGTGGCAGCAATGATCCGCAAATTAACTTTAATATCCCGAATGCCTCCCAGCCGTTTGAACACCCGAGTCTCGATCACCCGCAATAGCTTCGCCTGCAGTAACGGTGACATCTCGGAGATTTCATCCAGAAACAGCGTGCCTCTATTGGCCAGCTCGATTAAACCGATCTTACGTTTTTTGGCATCGGTGAAGGCGCCAGGCTCATAACCGAACAGCTCGCTCTCCAATAAATTTTCAGGCAACGAGGCGCAATTGATTTCCACAAATGGCGCATCGGCCTGCGGCGAATTTTGATGGATGAACCGAGCCAGCATCTCTTTGCCCGTGCCGCTGGCCCCTTCGATGAGAATGGTACTCTCTTCTACCTGGGCCACTTTCAGCGCCAAATTTTGAATCTGAACCATTTCGGGCAGGGTGCTGATGAAAAATTCATTTTGATAAGTTTCCTGCAAGCGCTGCTTGTAATAATTGAATTGATTATTGAGCTGAAACCGCTGGAGCTGTTTTTCGACATTGACCAGAATCTCATCCAATTCAAACGGCTTGACGATGTAATCATCCACGCCCAATTTAAGCGCCTCGATGGCCGAGCCAATGGAAGCGTGAGCTGTGATCACCAGAGTGGGGATGCCCAATCCTTTGTCTTTGATGAGGCGATACAGATCCAGTCCGTTGCCATCGGGCAGACCCAGATCGAGCAGCAGCAGGTCAGGGAATTTGGACTCCAAAATTTTTTTGGCATCCGCCAACAAACCCACCGTTTCGACGGCATAGTTTTTATTTTCCAAAGCGCTTTTTAGAAAAAATGCCAGATTTTCTTCGTCATCGACGATCAAAATATAGGGTTTCATATTGTATTTGCTAACTCCTCTTTCTTGAGCAGAGAGAAAAATTTAAATTTCCAAGTTTTATTACTACTTAGTCAGATTAGAAGAATTCAATAGAAAATAATGGTTATTTAGAGCAAAGCGAGAAATCTGTTTATTTAGGCGGCAAATCTTAAAATAAGCAGATTCCTCACTCCGTTTCACTTCGTTCGGAATGACACGACTCGGTTTAATCTGACTAAGGTATTATATAATTCCATCTTAGTATTTCGTTTGCTATAGTTTGAGATTTCTTTCTGGAAGTTTTTATAATATAAACCACCCAAAATGGGCCATATTGAATTATTAAGAAGGGTCTTTATTTCCGAATATTTCAGCATTTGATTTTTACTTTGGCAACCTTGATTATGCAATTATTGAGCTCCCAATTTTTCTTGTGCACTGTCACTTTAAATTGCAACTGAAATTCTAAATGAAAATGATCGTCAATCGTTGCCCCACGAAACATGCAAAACAACACGGAAAACACTTTTTTGCTTTTTGAACTTCGTGCCATTCCATCTATTTCGTGGGATAAAAACTATCATCTTCCATTATTAGTATTTATTTATAAAATTTGGGCACTATTTCTTTGCGGCGTTGCTGTCGTTTGGCAAAGTTACCGGTTGGGTTTTCTGGGCGAATTGAATAGAATCGACCATGATCACTGGCAGCGTTGACAGAACTTCGAGGTTCTTGAGCGGCTCCAGTGACTTCAGCGATTCCAGTTGCCGCAAATTTTGAAGCTCTTTCAATTTTTCAAGTTGCTGTTGCAATTCCTCCTGCTGCTTTTGGGCTTCCTGCTGCCAATTTTCCTGACAGATCAGTTGTTTTTTTCTCCAGTCGCTGCAATGTGATATACAACTGCTTATTTTCAGGGCTGGCAAATTAGAGTTTGACTTTTGGATCGACCAGAATTTTCAGTTCATCGTCGACGCGATAGATCATTTTCAGCCACTGGTCACTCAATTGCTGCTGTTCTTTCATAGCTTTCTGCAGGGCCAGGCTAAAAGAATATATCGTTTTGATGCGCTCGCCGGTCTTTTTCAAATCCTATGGACGTGGACTGGGCGGAGGCGACGGAGCAACCGTTGCCTCCGCTGTGGTTCGCAGGACTAAAATGACAATGGTCGACTCCCCCAAAAGCACTACCTGCAGCAGCGCATTCATTGCCCAACGCAATACAGCTTCATCTAGATGCAGCGCAAAGGCTGCATCGGCATTGGATAGGTTCAGAATATTAGCGACTACCCGTTCGATCCGCTCCGCCAGTATTTGCGGATACATTACCTGCTTTAAAAATTGATCGTACAGCGTTTGGACGGGCTGTTTATCGGTTGTATCGGGCACCATAGCCAGCAATTTTTTCCCCAGCAAATTCAATGAATATTCCAGTGCATCCTACTGGATGACTTTATCCACGAAAACCAGCCAATAAATAGCAGCGGTCAATACCAGCGTCAACATCACAAAGCCAATGTTTTTTAATGCGCTTTTCGTGCATGTCTTCTCAAAACTTTCCTGGTGAACTTACAACTGCAGAAAGCTATCATCTATCGATGGCAGAAAAAGCCGTGTCAACTCAAATCCTCAGCGAATCACTAACACCAACGGATAATCGCGTTGTCAATAAATCTCAACGGCGATGCCTTCCTTCTGCCGTAGCCCAACGTTCAACCTTCAATTGATGAGGATCATCTTCAATGTCTGACTCAGACCATCTACTTGTAACCGGCAAAAGTAAATGCCGGTCGGGCAGTCGCCTGCTTTCCAAACAATCCGATAGTTCTGCGCAGCTTGATGCTCATTGATCAAGGTGGTCACCCGTTCTCCGGCCAGGTTGAAGATCGTCAATTGAACTTTCGCGGGTTTCAAAATGCAATAATCGATTACAGTTTGAGAATTGAAGGGATTCGGATAATTTTGATTGAGCCGGAATACGGCTGGCAGGGCAATCTTTTGTTCTGAGATCCGACTAACTGGCGTCCCAAACCATTCAAGCACTCGACCCAGCAGATTATCGTAATGATAGGTGATCCAGAATTGAGGGCGGGTAAACAAAAAACGATAGTCGAATGACAAAAATACTGTTTTGAAAGCGTCGCCCTCTTTGTGGCAACCCAACGCCAAACCTCTGGCCGAATCCCTGAAACACACTTGGGCATCTTTGGTAGGCGTAAAAGCATCCACCTCCCTAGATAGACAATGCAATTGCAAACTATCCCCACAAAACGAAGCAATTTTACCGCTCACGATATCTTCAGCCACAGCATTGAGCGGGAATGCAGACCAGGCATTGGCAGAAAAGTCGAGCGGACCCAATGCCTCGATCCCCAGATAGACGTTGTGCCAGTCATTAGGACCAAAACTCATTCCCCTGGTGTTTGCCAGGACATTTGCCCACGTGGCCGAGGACAGAAAGTAGTTCTTTGGTTCATTGGCAGTGCCGGTACCAATCCAATTGCCAATAACGTCATCGCTTTCAGACAATGAGTAGCATTTCCCACATTGAATGATGTAATTGTACGGGCGCACCAATTGGTCATAAATTGGCCCATCCTGAAACAGTTCCCAATAATCATATTTGTAATCGAGCCGTGGGAAAAAGGATTTCAAATCTTCGCCCTCGGTGATGAGTAGCAGATCATGCTCTTTTTTGAAAATGCGATAGGTGACAGGATACGTCACGACATAGCGTGCAGGATTTCCACGGTCGACGGCTGAAAAGAAATAGGTGACGACATCACCCGGTGCTCGGGGGCCCGGGATGTCTGCCCCCCAGATTCCATCCTGAATGGTACCACTTTTCAATTCCAGGACCACACTGTCGTAGGCGGCCTTGTTGATGCTAAAGTGCAAATAAGCCTCCCTAACGCCTGCCTTGCTGGGATCAGCGGCATCTTCCTCGACAATCGCACAGGTTACCATTCGCGACCCCGTTTCCAAAGTCGACCCGGCACGACGGAAGACGATGCGGGGAGGTTTATTGCCATAATACTCAACCACGACATACCAATTCAGGGCATAATTATAAACAATCCAGCCACCATCTTCCCGATAATGCGCTAATTTCAAGTTATCCCTGCCATCAGTCGGCTCAAGCGCTGTCGCCAGTGTGGCCAGGTAGCTGCCAGATTCGCCATAGGGCATAATTACCACATGAAAGGGTTCGCCACCGATGTCCGGTTCTTCCCCCAGAAAAATCATTTCCGCCCAGCACACGGTATTTTCGACTGCCGTCATCGGAAAATCGCCCCACATCAATTGCCCCAGCGGGGGAGCAAAGTTATTGCCTTGCCAGGCATTATTCTTCCAGACGCCGAGAACAAGACTATCGCCTTGCCATCCAGCGCTAGAAAAATCCCAGGGGTAATTGGTTCGGGCCAATCTCAGGCAAAATCCATCACAACGTTTGGTGCTGTCCATTGGTAGCACCTGGATTCCTACCGCTTTGATATAACAGGGAGCGGGTGGGTCAAAATAGCACAGCAGGCTCTCCTCGGACGCCACGCGCCACTCCCTATTGCCGAAGTCGATATTTTGGATCGTATCCAGGTCGGTCGGGCTGCTGCCTTCAAACAATTTTTGAGGGGACAGCCGCCTCTCAAACATTTGCTGCAATTGCTCCGCACTGATCGTTCTGGCCTCGCTTTTTGTTCCGCTTGCGGAGGCTTTCAGGATGGCCAAGGATTTTTCCTGAGCGCTAACCATGCCTCCCAAACCAATAGCGCACATCATAACGCCGACTGCAATTGCTCGATTCATGGTTTTACCCTCCTTCTTGAATTGGAAATAAGAGCAGCCATGAAAGCATCTTTTGCTCATATTTTTCCTCTCGCTGTACCTTGCCAGGTATCAACCCAACGGATTTTTTTATGTTTCTCAAAATGAAATCTTCTGCTTTATTAATCAAATCGAAAACAGTTCCATTTACTGTTTGAAAGTCGATATACGGCTTGACTGAAGCATTTCCAGAAAATCTTATACATTTTACTTCTGCCTGCAGAAAGATGGATTCTTTAAAAAAAAGCAAAAGTAGTGCATTTGTTAGTTTTCCATTTTTAACTAATTTTAGTTTCATTAAAATATCTTCAATAGCAATATCTTCGGAAAGGTTCAACCCTCTTTGTTTTTGTGCCTCGTTCAAAAACCATTTGATCTTTTCAACGGAAATATCTTCAATCTTCGCTGCTTCACAAATCTGTTCATCCCAATACACTCTCCTGCAATTCTCTTTTGCCAGCTTTCTCATTTAGCTGGAAAATATTCTCTGATTGGTCTTTCCTACCCGTTTGTATGCATGATTTTTAAAAAAAACAGGCTTGTCCGAATTCTCTTTCACCTCTATCACAACAATTATTTTTCCTTCGATATCAATTAGCTTCATCGAGGGAAAAATCGCTGGATCCGTATTTATTTTGATGTAGTTCGCTAATCGCTCTAGCGTATTTTCTCCGATAGCAATGCCATGGATTTTTCCATTATCAGAAACGCCTCCCAATATCGCTCCTCCATTCGAATTAGAAAACGCTGAAATAGTTTGGCCAATTTCTTCTTCGAGTCGTAGCGATTCTTTGAACTCAATGTTTTCGCTTTCCTCTTGCGATATTATTTCCAACCAATCTGACATTGCCTTATTTACTAAAGATAAATAGTGCTTGAACGAAAAAAGATCCTGGAGTCATTTCGATCCGCCAGTCGTTGGAGAGATATCTGTGGTTTCAATATTTAATTCATACCTGATTTTCGATGTTATGCTTAACCAAGCGCAGCAAACCGCAGTGAACCAACTCTTTCAAAAATTTTAAACCTTTGTGAGGACATTAAAACTGTCAAAATATAGTCATCATTTCATCGCTCCTGCTGGCAAATAAATGACAACCGTTGTGCCTTGTCCTTCTTTGCTCTCGATGGCGATTTTACCGTAATGCAATTCAACAATCTTTTTGCTGATTGCCAGCCCCAATCCGCTGCCATGGGGTTTGGTGCTGAAAAAAGGCTGGAAAATCCGTTGAAGAGCGTGTTCAGAAATTCCGACGCCCTCGTCGCTAATTGTGATTTTAATCCCATCATTCGCCCTTGGTACCATAATCCAGATGGTATCCCCAGCCTGACTGGCCTGGGCAGCATTCAAGCCGATGTTCCATAGCACCTGCTCCAGTTTTTGTTCATCGATCTGAACCGCAGGCAGATTCGGCTCCAGGTGCGTTTCCAGTCGAAGGCCCTGCTTTTCAATTATTGGTGCGATCAGCTCGGCAAAACGTCGCATCAACGGCGCAATGTCCATCATCCTGGCATCCAGATGGTCTTCCCGAGCATAGGTAAGCAAACCTTTCAATATCTTATCGACCCGCTGGATTTCGCCCCGCAATCGTTCATAATAACTTTTTTGCTGCTCACCGTTCTGGAGCTGGCTTTCCAATAATTGGATTCCAGTTTGAATGCTGGCTAAGGGATTTTTGATCTCGTGGGCAATTCGAGCCGCCATTTCGCCGATGACAGCCAGATGCTTGTGGCGCTCCTGGTCTCGTTCCAATTTGGCCAGCATAAGCTTGTTGTTGATGCGACTGATCAACACAGCGCTCACCGTAATAGCAAGCATCATGAAGATGACCAGCAACAGAAAGCTAATAAACTGATTTCGAATCGAGGCCAGCAGCGTAGCTATGGGGGAGCTAACAGCGACAACCCAGTGCGTATTCTGCAGCGGCACTCGAGCGTATCCGATCATCACCTTTGGAGAGCCACGATTTTGTTTGATCCCTGCCCCAATTTCAGTCGATAGCATTTGCTGTTCAAAGCTGAATTTTTGATGGCATTTAAGACAGCCTGGCTCCGATTTGATCACGTTGCGCAATAGCATATCCTCATGGCTGGGATGGTAGAGCAAATAGCCCTCATCGTTCAGCAGCCAGGCGTAATCATCGATCCCTTTAAAAATGGGTTTCAAAGCTTCCTGCAGGGCATCATTGATATGCAGCACCCCCAGAATGGCCCCATGAAATTCATCTTGACGAGAATAGATTGGCGCAATCAGGCAGGTGAAAACCTTGCCATTGACCAATGTATTTTTTGAAAATATCACCGTCGTGCGATTGTTTTTAGCCGCTGCCAGAGCTTCATTAAATTTGTGCTGGACTTCGGGCGCCTGCTCCGCCAGGCAGGGAAAGTCAGCGGGATAGCCCACCTGCGCCACGCCGTGGTGATCAACAAGGATGATGAATTCGAACCCCGACACTTTTTCGTAGGTGTGTTGCAATTCGATCAACAGGCCTGATCGATCCAGATTTCGAGCAGCAGGTGAATTGGCCAGAACTTCAACGGCTCGAATGCGATTGTTGACGAATGCTTCCAGACCCAGCGACGCCTGGCGTGCCAACGTCCTCTGCTTTTCGCTATAAAATTCGATAATGTGCCGCTTGGTCTGAAAATACTGGAGATGGGCGATCAAACCGAGAATAAAAATAATCACGACAGTGATGATAAAAATAAGGGTCTTATATTTCATTATGGTTTTTTGCTACCTTTTGGCATTTAATAACTAACTGAACAACCCAATCGTATCTCTCCCAGGCAAACCGATGACAGATAGTTGTTGCCGAAGGCTCCAGGCCTTTGTCAACTTCTTTCGCTGAAAATCATTTTTATTGCTGATTATGAAAAGCTCATGAATTAACCACTGCTTTTCTGTCACTCCACGGCGGCAGGAGCTTTACCAGAATGAATAAAATAACAAACGGCAGAACCAGCAAGCCGATCGCCGTCAATAATCCTTCGATACCAAACAGCTCCACTTTATAAACGGTCAAGCCTCGGAAGCTCTTGGAAAACAGTTGCCCGCCGATGACCACGTTCCAGCGGATGCTGAAAATGCCAATCTGCACCAGAATCGCAGCGATAAAATAAACGGCTCGGCGAAATTTTTCGGCACTGCGAATCATTTTCACCAAAGCCAACGAGAGAATCGGGATCACCGTGCCGATGATAACCTGAGCGACGACCAGACTGATGAACAGCTTGCTTCGGACCATCTGGGATAAAATTTTTATGGATTCCTCGGCTTCATAGAGCCGCTGGATGAAATCAAGCGCCTCCAGTGAAAAGTCGATGAGCATCATGTAGAGCAAATATGAGCCCAGTTTGTCCAGACAGGGCATATCATTTTTTCTGCCCCTCAAGAAATTGCTCACCATATAAATCAACAGCACCATGGCGATGCCCGACACAATGGCGGAAAATAAGAACACAATGGGCATAAGCACGCTGCTCCACCAGGGATTGGCTTTGACCGAACCAAAAATGAAACCCACATAACCATGCAACAGGAACGCCGATGGGATGCCGATGACGGTGATGAATTTGCCAATTTTCCGATCCAGCGCTATCGACTTGTCCGACACATCGCTCGTGCCCAGGCTTAAAATTTTATAGATGATTTTTTTGACGCCCGTTTCACTGCGAGACCAATGGATGATGCTTTCTCGATAATCGAACCAGATTTCCAATAACAACACGGCCATCAGGTACCATAAATAAACGAATCCAAACATGGCCATGGCTGATTGCAAATGCGGTGTTAAAAATATGTGGATCCCTCGCTCGGGGCGAGTCAGATGCGCTTGCAGCGGCAACGGCGCTACGATCAAAAAAGCGAATGCCGTCAGCAATGATAACCGATAGGTCGGTTGAACCTCTTTTACATTGAAAACTCGCTCCAGCGAAGCCAGAATAAAAGCGCCTGCCACCAATCCTGTGATATAGGGATAGATAACAATCAAAATATTCCAGTGCAGTTCCACTTCATTGGGATAGATATAGCCAGTGATATTCTGCAAGGCAAGGTTTAACAACGCAAATAATTTTTCCATGCTATCTTACTTCCCCGTCTAAGTTGGCATAAAAGACTTTCGGCTCCGTATTCAAGGCAGGCTTGAGCACCTGGATTTTATTGACTCGCCGAAATCGGGCTAATGGATTGGGCCGCTGGGTCAATTCACCAAAGATGCGGGCCTGGGTAGGGCAAACCTCGACGCAGGCGGGCAACAGTCCTTTGGTGATTCGATGATAGCAGAAATTGCATTTGTCGGTGGCCCGGGTAACGGGATTCATGAATCGTGCCCCATACGGGCAGGCCTGGATGCAATAGCGACAACCGATGCAGTAATCTGGGTCCATCAACACCACCCCATCTCGGGAAACAAAAGTGGCTCCCACGGGACAAACCTGAACGCAGGGCGGTTTGGCGCAATGATTGCATAATTTGGGGACAAAATAGGTGCGCATGACTTCTTTCGGATCGAGGGGATTCGGAGGAAAACCTTGGCTACCGCCATTGGGGCTGTCCACCAAAATTTCTCCCTCAACAGGAATCGTGTAGCGTTCGATCCAGGTGCGGAAATAGAACGGTTGCTGAGGCACCTGGTTTTCTATTTTGCAGGCTTGCACGCACAGGCCACAGCCGATGCATTTGTGCACATCGATGCCCATGCCATAATCGTGTTGCGTCGGATCATAACCTTCGGCTGCAAATGCCTGAGCACTAAGGGGCACCAGCGCAGCGGCGGGGACGATTTGCAAGCAGCGTTTGAGAAATTCTCTTCGGGTCTGAGCAGTTTGATTTTTCGTCATCGTTGCACCTCGGGAAAATGGGGATAATGACATTGCCAACAGACATAATTGCCGCCATGCGTTGCCATATCGATTCGGGGGGCATCGACCGCAGCCTCTCTCCCTTCGGCATGACAATCCGCACAGAGCTCACGGCTTTGCGGCAGGGCGGGTATGTGCTCTCTCGGATGAATTTTATGTTCTGCAACCACCTGGTGGCAATCAGTACACGACATAAATTGATGGTGCGACTCCTCCAAGGTAGTTGCCACCTGGCTATGGCAGGCACGACATTCGCCTGGTGAATGCGGCAACGTGGGCGCATGCGGAGGATGGCACTCCATGCAGGGTTGGGAGGGATGATGCGTCTGCGAATCGATTTGTGGGAACCCTCTGGGCCGAGAGGGATTGTAAGCGTGGCATGAGATACAAAATTCCCGCTCTTCGGGAACCAATAGCTCATGCTCATCTGGCGCTTCAGTGTGTGCCAGTCCAGGCCCATGACAGGCTTCGCAGGCAATGGTGCGATGGGGATGTTGATTTTTGACGGCCATAATATCATCGTGGCACTCGGCGCAGACCTGCTGTCCCGCATAGCGAGCTGGCACCGCCAGATTCAAATCCACGGCTACCGACCGATAATAACCATATTCCCCGAACGTTTTGGGAATAAGCAGCTTTCGGCCAAACAGAAACATTACGACGAAGATGATCCCCAGAACACTCAAGGAGCGAATTTGCTGGGGAATCGATTTTAATTTTTCTGAGAACCATTTGGTAGGTTTGGTTTTTGCAGTTTTCATACTGGTACGTTGCTCTCAGGTTAATCCATTTTTTTAAGATCGCCCTTTTATTTCTGATTTCTCCTATCCGATCCAACAACTCTATGCTTGCTCATCGCTGGTTTTAGCTTTTCAATATCGATTATCTTCATTACCCGCATGGTTTCTATCATCCGTTTTAATTTTGCAGGATCATGGTCAATCAATAGTTCGTCCAAAACTGTTGGGACGCTCTGCCATGCTACACCATATTTGTCTTTCCGCCAGCCGTATAGTTCATTTTCACCGCTGGCGGAGAGCTTGTCCCTCAGCTCATCGACTTTTTGCTGGGTCGTGCAGGTCACCAAAAACGAAATGGGGGGCGAGAAGGTGAACATAAGCCCTCCGTTTAAGGCCATGAACTCCTATCCTTCAAGATCAAATGTTATCGGCAGCCCCCTTCTCTGTGACCTGGCAGAAGCTTTTGCGCTGGCTTCATCATAACCAGCCACGTTCACGATTTTTGAATTCTGGAAAATGGAGGAGTAAAAATTGCCTGCCTCTGTGGCTTGATTTTTGAACCAAAAAATGTGGTGATTTTTTGCATAAAGAGTTGCCCCTTAGTATTCTAGGCGCCAATTTGTCATCCCGTGTGATTGTTAGGTACAACTTGAGCCGATCGCCAATCGTATCCCCATTGGGAACCATCAGAACTAGCTGTAGGACTTGAATGCGAATACCCTTGATACAATCCTACCCATAACACTTATTCGGATAGAATTACGCTCGTCTATTGCATTTCATTTCTTGATAACTGATTTCTGAATCCATAATACCAAATTACTGCAAAATTGTCAAGCAAAATTTTTCTGCCAAATTGCAACGACTCACTTTTCGTCTCCAATAAAACTTTGCTTGATTTATGTTGATTTAATCTTTATTTTCATCTGAAAATTAAATTTCCTTCGCCACAACTCCTGAGAATATCTATGATCAGAAACTTTTTCTGTTTAGTATGCTGCTCTTATTGAAGTGCTGCTGGAAGAATTCAAACCGTACCGTGCTTGCTATTGAAAGAAGATGGTGCGCTCTGAAAGAAGTTGGAAAAGCCGTCTCTGCGCTGGCCAGGCATCTGGTAGTATGAGTTAGGCATTGCATATCTGATCTTCGGCTATGCACCGATGGGTATGATCATCTGGACGACGATGTTTCAGTATAAATTGCATTTCTAAACCCTGGAAGTTTAGGAATGCTTGATATTAAAATCTTTGTAGAAACAAAAACTCTTGAAATTAACAATCTTGCATTGTATATTTAAATAAAAATAGCTAAACTTTTAAAGGTGTGAAATGGCTACCGAAATTGAGCCGCTGCTGGGTGAACAAAAAGCCATCGAACAATGGTTAAATATTCCCACCTCGCTAAGACTTCATGAGTTGTATGAATTTCGAGATGATAATCATATTATTGACTATCTCCAAGCTCATCCTGAATTGATTAATTTCTTATTGGAAAGTCATTATTATCTTGAAAGGCATTTCGGAACATCTGCAAAATTTGGATTGGAAGTCGTCCAGGATCCTGAGGCGCAACATGAACAGCTATTCGTTTACATCAATACCACATTGCCCGTCGACGAGGCTCTCAAATGTCTTGATCTGTTTGATAAGAATTGGTTTTTGGATCACCTGGACCGGCTGGGTCATTTGATAAATTTTAACTTGGAAATTGCATGAATTTCGACTGGCTCGACTATTTAAAACTTGCTGAATCCTTGTGGACAAATCCGGATAAACCTGGGCCCCGGGAAGCTTCTTTGCGATCTGCCACCAGCCGTGCCTATTATGCCGCTTTTAAAAGCGCTGTCAATTTTGCCAGAAACGAAGAGTTTGAACCGAAATAGAGTGGCGAAGATCATTGGAGTATTAAAAGATACTTTCAATATTATCATCCTGATTTTCGAGACATTCGAGGCAAAATAGCCGTGGATTTAGGACGAATGTATGATAATCGACGCATGGCAGATTACTTTAATGAGTTGAAACGAACATCGCCAAATGTTCTGGCGGAGTTGACCATTAAGATGGCACAGAGTGTATTAAAGAACTTAGATGTTCTAAAAAGGAGTTGAATATGGCTCAGCTCAATAGTCAATATATTTCAGACAAGAGTGACGAGCTAACCGCCGCAATCGTTTTGATTTAATTATGGCGAGAGATCGATTCGGAAAAAGAAACAGCTTATTTGCTAACAAGCAGCAAAATGAAAAACCGCCTTCTAGAAGCCAAAAAGCGAAAAGAAGCAATCACGTTTGAGGAAGCCTCTCAGAAGGCTGAAATTTGATAGGTATGAAATTTACCTTTCAGATTCATCCTGGAACAAACAGCGGGTGTCAGTATTCGTTTCATTTTTAAAGAAAGCGGGTATAACATCGTGGTTTGATATTCATGAGCTTGCACCAGGCGAGCGCTGGGATGGCGAACTCCAACAAGCTCTGCGAGAAAGCAATATTATCGTCGTAATTTTAAGTGAAAATAGCGTGGAAAGTCCCTGGACATTTTTTGAGCTCGGAGCTGCTATCGCAGATAAAAAGCGGATAATTCCTGTTCTGGTTGGAAATGTCGAATCAAAGCGCATTCCTTCATTCCTTCGACGATTTCAGTTTCTTAAAGAAACATCTCCTGCTGAGGCTGGAAAACGAATTGCAAATGCAATAGAGAAGACATCCCCAAAAGAAATGTAACCTGTCGAAGCATAGAAAAAAAAATTTTGTTCACACTGTGATAAAAATTTCTGTGGCTTTTTAAGGTTGATTTGTTCGAAGGATGATGGGCTGAAAAGTTATTCTAATCCAATCTTATGCAATAATTCAGAAAATCTTGGGTCTGAACGCAGCCGATCCAGTTTCGGCTCAACTTTGAGCCAGACCAGCCCGCTACTTCGTTCCGAATACGCTTGGCTCAGCCACCGAAATGCATGATCATTTTCTCCCAGGCAGGCATAAACTATCGCAATCCAGTAGGGCGAAATGTAGTTTTGTTGTGATTGAGCGATCAGTGCAGCGATCATTTTTAGCGCCTCAGTTTTTTTGCCAGATAACGCATAGCTATTTCCTAACAGTGCGAGAATGTTATTGTCATTGCCCGAGATCGTCAGCGCATTTTTAAATTGGACGATCGCGTCCCCAAATTTCCCCTGCTGCTCATAGACCCAGCCGAGCTTAACATGAGCCGACATAAAATTCGGATCCATTTCGATGGTTCGCTGGAGCTGTTCCAGGGCCTGATCATATTTTCGTTCAAAAAAAAGGAGCCAGCCAATATTGGCATTGATGATGAGGGAAAGTGGGTCTAAATCTTGCGCCTTATTGATCTCGATCGCCGCTTCCTGAAATCGACCCATCATGGCTAATAGCAACGCATACCAATGGTGAGCAATCGCATAGTTGGGCTGCAATTCAATAGCGCGCTGGAACTCAAGCTCGGCCCCGATCCAGTCCCAATCGTATCGGGCCAGGGCAAATCCCAGCGAGGCATGCGCTTCGGCAAGCGTGGAATCGATGGTCAATGCCTGGTTCGCTGCCGCCCTCGCTTTGGGGACAGCTTCCCGTGGTGCCAACACATCATAGTCATTCAGCAAATTATAGCAATCGGCCAATCCCGCATACGCCGGCGCATAGGTCGGATCGCTGGCAATTGCCTGAGTGAAATACTCGATCCCCCGCTTGAATCCCTCTGGCGTCCGCCTATTCCAAAAATACCGTCCTTTCAAATAAGCATGATAGGCTTCGGGATCCACCTGGCGAATTCGGGTCAGGTGAAGCTGCTCGTTCGACGTAAGTTTGGCGTTGATCTCTTTGGCGATGGCTCTGGTGACTTCACTTTGCAGCGCCAGAATATCACTTATTTTTCGTTCGTAGCTCTCGGCCCAGAGGTGACGCTCTGGCTTCGCTTGAATCAACTGTGCGCTGATCCGCACTCGCTCCCCGGCATAGAGCAACGATCCCTCAACGATAGCATCCACTTTTAATTCGTCGGCGATATCGGGTAAGGATTTCTGCGCTCGTTTATATTGCATCACCGAGGTCCGAGAAATCACTCGCACCGCGCTGATCTTCGCCAACTCGGTAATCAACGCCTCGGTCATTCCATCGGCGAAATAATCCTGCGCCAGATCTGCGTTCAAATTGGCGAGCGGAAGCACGGCCAGCGATTGAATCTCGGGATGTCCGCGGTTGTAAAGATAGAGTCCGGCAATAATCAGCAACAAGAAGATCACCGCCAGCAGCATGATTTTCTGACCCTTCTGTGACCAGTACGAACGTGAATGAGTTAGCCAACGACGAGCCAATGGAAAAAGCGATGCTGATGGAATAACCGCCGCATCAAAAGCATCGATTTCTCCTGCGGATTCTCGTTCTTCCTCCGTCACAACCACTTTCACGGCCGTAACCTCTTCCTCAACGATTTCTTCCTCGGTCACATTTATTTTTATTACCGGCGCAATAAATTTGTAGCCCACGCGGGGGATGGTCTTGAGATAGCGGGGATTGTGCGCATCATCGCCGAGCGCCTTGCGCACCTCTTCGATGCAATGCGTCATTGCGGTTTCTGTTACAATGGTATCAGCCCAAATCCGATCCATCAGCTCATCTTTTCTAACCAGATGACCATGTCGCTGGATTAAATACAACAGCGTCTCAAAAGTTTTGGGTCGGAGATAAATTTCCTGATCGCCCCGGCGCAGACGATGCTCGCTGGCTTCCAGCGTGAAACCGGCAAAGCGAAAAATTTGTTCGCCGTCATGGCATACCATCAGAAACTCACCTTTCTGTAACCTGAAAGTTGAACCTGTTTTGGTGGCTTAAATCTAAAACTTTATTTGATCATTGTCAATAAATAATTTTCCAGTAGAAGAAATAATCGGTTTTTGGTTCTGCCTTTGGTGTCATAAATTTTTCATGTTTTTTTCATGGTGTTGACAAGCATTTCATAAAAATAGTTTTTAAATTTTGCAGATTAAAAAACTGATCCCATCCGCTGAGGTGAATGGAATCAGGACGAAAAAATTCAATCAAGATCAGGAGAAAATCATAAAAAAGAGGATCAAGGAAATCACCTTTATTCGCTATCGAAGAAGGGTAACTAAAAGGCAAACTGGAACCAGCGAAGGCTGTCCCATTTGCGGCAGTCAGGAGCTGATCACCGTCGCAACAGCAGCCCAATTAACGGGATTAAGTCCTTCGACCCTCTACCATTGGATCGCCAGCCAGAAGCTACACTATATCCGATCAGCACACAATAAGCTTCTGGTATGCTGCCAATCCCTTTCAGAAGTTATCAAATTACAAATTCATGAAATTAAAAAAGGGACTGTAAACACGGATTACTGATTCTAAATGTTTGGAAGTTCCAAACAAATAAAAAAACCAATCGAAGGAGGTGAAACAAAATGAACAAACTATTTTCAGTAGTGGCGCTTGCTTTAATTTTTTGTCTCGGCTTGTTTCATGCCATGATCGGGTCAACAGCCGTTGCTCAAGTCGATTCGCTGCGCAAATCTGAGCTTGCGAATTACCGGATTGGCCGGTATGTGATCGGCTCCGGCGGCATCCTCGGCGCGACTTCTGCTGCTAATCGACATCATGCCACCGTCGGTCAAGCGTTGGTCGGTAGAATCCAGGGCACGAACCATATCGTGCTATCCGGTTTCTGGCTGGCCGGAGGAAAACCAGTCGGGATTCATTCCGACGAGCCAATGGCGATACCGACAGAATTCAAGTTGCACCAGAACTACCCCAATCCCTTCAATCCTGAGACCGCCATCGAGTATGATCTGCCGAACGTCTGCCTGGTCACGGTAGAGATTTTTAATACCGTGGGACAACGGATTCGCCTGGTGAGCTCGCAGGTTCAGGGTCCGGGCAGATTCACCTCGATATGGGACGGTCGCGATGACCAGGGGCAGGCGATGGTTTCTGGAGTGTATTTCTACCAGGTCACAGCTTCTGCTGTAGCAAACAAAGAGAGCATTCAACAAATTCAATTTCATGAGACCAAAAAAATGCTATTAGTCAAGTAAGGAGGCTTCCATGAAACGAGTTATCTATATTTTATTGGCGTTGCTATTGATCTTTTCCATTCATAATTCCATGGCGCAAATCCCAAGGGTCATCAGCTATCAGGGACAACTGTTGGGCTCAAACGAGCAGCCAATGCCTGAAGGGGATTACAAGCTCACTTTCAAAATGTATGATCAGAGCAACAAACTATTATGGACGGAAACCCATAATCCAGTTCATGTTGCCGGTGGGCTATTTCAGGTTTTTTTGGGATCGGTGATACCACTCAATCTCCCCTTCGAAATGCCATATTTTTTAGGCATTCAAGTGGGCAGTGATCCGGAGCTTGTACCGAGAATTCCGATAACCTGCGCAGCCTATAGCGTCAGTAGCAGTCAGGTCTTTGGCTACAACAATATTTTCCCCACCGAGGGAAATGTCGGCATCGGTACTTTAAATCCCGATCCGCAACACAAGCTCCATGTGGTAGGTCTGGCTCGATTCGACTTGCCATCAGGACAAATCAATATTAGCACACCTGGAGGCTGGCCTGGATTCATCATGTTTACGCCCGAGGGGCACCGTCGCGATATTATCATCGAAGATCCTGATCCAGGCAGTGGATTTAAAGGCGGAATTACAATCGCAACGAGCCAGTCTTCGGCAGCTCCTTCATCAACAAATGGTATCACGATCACAGAAGAGGGCTATCTGGGGGTTGGGACCTGGTTACCTAAAGGCAAGCTGGACGTTGATTTCGGCGCTACAGGTGCGATAAGAGCAGGCACTCCGCTGGGGAATGGAGTAGGCTGGATTATGATCGGTCCGAATGGGCATCGTCGCGACATCGTCAGTGATAAAAATGGCGTGTACATTGGTGCCAGTTCCAGTTCCGACGCAGCCAACGCAGATTTTCAGGTATCGGAGGCTGGCAAAGTGGGCATCGGATTATTGACCGGTGTACCTGACAATATCTTAACGGTCGTTCAAGGTTCCGCCACCGATCCCATCGCCGATGGCTGGACTACTTACAGCTCGAAACGCTGGAAAACCAACATCAAACCCATCGATAATGCGCTGGAGAAAGTCGCACGTTTGCGTGGCGTAACTTTCGATTGGAAAAAGGATGGCAAGCATGACATCGGTCTGGTTGCCGAAGAAGTCGGGCAGGTGATCCCCGAAGTTGTCGTATTTGAAAGCAATAACAAAGACGCCAAATCGGTGGATTACTCTCGACTCGTCGCTCTGTTGATTGAAGCGGTCAAGGCTCAACAACAGGAAATTGAGACGCTGAAAGCGACAGTCAAATCTTTAAAAGCAGAGTGAGGCGGAACAAAAAAATAGCCTCCACCTCTTAAGTGGAGGCTATTTTTTTGATATCTTGTAAACGAACGAGCTATTTTCTCCTGATATCTCTTTAAACGTTCCGATGAAATCTACTTCAAATTTCAGCATTTTTGCCGAAGGTACTCTTTGAATGGCCAGCGATCATCGTTACCTCCAATAAAAATTCTCATTGCATTTATCGAAATTTTTCCATAAAATTATCTTAAAGCGCGTGATCAATCTTACAACCAAGGAGTCGCCAGTGAGAGCGTGTAATTTTACCCTCATTTTCCTAATAGCCGCCTCACCATGTTTCTCACAGATGGATTCGACAGCAACTGTACCAGATACGTCCCTCGCCAGTCACTATTTTCGTCAAGCCAAAACACTGGCGGCAAGGGCGCGGTTCGATAGCTCCACGATCTATTATGAGAAGGCGAATCAGATTTATGAACAACTAACAGCTCACTCCGCTGATTCAGCGTTATGGCAGACTTATCTCACCAGCTTAACCAATATTGGTATCAATCACTACCGTAAGGGCAACTATCAGCAGTCGCTGGAGCAATTGCAGAAAGCGTTGACGCTCGGATTAAAAAAATTCGGCGCCAGGCATGTGGCAGTAGTCGATATTTCAAGTCACCTCGGCATCGTTCATTTTTATCTGGGCAACTATGCCAGGTCGCTCGATCTTCATCATCAGGTGCTGGAAAAAAGGCTGGAGTTTTTCGGCTCCGATCATCCCCAGGTCGCTGATAGCTACAACAATCTGGCCATGATATTTGGCAGAAAAAATGACTATCAACAATCGCTGAGCTATTTCAAAAAAGCCCTGGCAATTTTTCTCAAATCCTTCGGTGAAAATCATACACTGGTGGCCTGCGCCTATCATAATCTTGGAACAACCTACCAAAAAATGTGCGACTACGAGCGAGCACTGGAAAGTTATCATAAATCGCTGGCGATCGATTTGAAGCTATCGGGTGAAAACAATCCCGATGTGGGCATGACCTATGCAAGAATGGGGGCGATCTATGGACTGATCGGCGATTATGATCAGGGGTTCGAGTATTATCATAAAGCGTTGTCCATTTATCTGACGGCGTTTGGAGAAAATCATCCCCAGGTGGCTGGCCTTTACAATGATATGGGCGCTACCTATCACAAGCAGGGCGAGCTCCAGCGTGCGCTCGATTGTTTTCAGAAAGTAATCGCCATCAGGCTGCGCACATTGGGTGAACATCATCCGACCCTGGCGATTGGCTATGGCAACCTTGGTGTAATTTATCGTGAGTTGGGCAACTATGACCAGGCACTGGAACATCATCGCAAAGCGCTGGCGATTCATCTCGAATCGCTGCCAGAAAATCATACGTTTGCCGCCAACACCTATCGCAATATCGGCGTGGTTCACAGTCTCAAAGGAAATGATGCCGATGCCCTCAGCTATTATGGCCAATCATTAGCGATTCTGAAAAAAATATTTGGTAAAAAACATCCGAAGGTCGCTGACATTTATCAACTTTTGGGCGAGCACTATTTAAAGAGGGCCGATTTCAGTCAAGCGCTTCGCAATGGCCAGCAGGCAATCATCGCCCTCACCCCTGATTTCAGCGACACCAGTATTTATCGCAATCCCCCACTCGATGCGTTGCGTCTGGAATATCAAACCATTGCTACGCTGAAGGTAAAAGCCGATGCGTTGCGACAATGCTATTCCCCTAACTCACTTAGCCTGAACGATCTGGTAATGTCGTTCGATACCTATCAACTGATCTGCAATTTAATCGATAAAGTGCGGACCAGCTATCACGCCGAAGCTTCCAAGTTGTTTTTAGAACAAAAGACAGCGAAGATCTATGAATCAGCGATCCAGGTGGCACTCACGCTCTATACGATCACGCAGAATCGTTCCTATCATGAAGCCGCTTTTTCGTTTGCTGAACAGGCCAAAGCTGGAGTTCTGTTCTCCGATCTGCAGGAATCCAACGCCAGGCATTTTGTCGGCATCCCCGATAGCCTGCTGGAAGTTGAACGACAGTTGAAAATCGTCCTGGCGCAGTATGAAACGCAGCTCGAAAAAGAACTACAGAAATCAGAAAATCAGGATAGCTTGCTGATCAAGGAGCTTCAGGCAAAGCGGTTTCGCGACCATGCGCAATACCAGGCACTCATCAAGCAGTTTGAAATCGATTACCCTCGATACTTTGACCTGAAATATCAAATGCAACGGCCGTCGGTCGCCCAGGTGCAACAAGCGCTGGCGCAGAACTCGGTGCTGATCGAATACGTAGTGGGTGAGGATGCGATATTCATTTTCACCATCACCCATGATGATTTCGATGTGGTGACGGTACCCAACGACACGAATTTGATTCGCTCGGTCGAATCGCTATTTCGATCGCTCAAAAAAGTCGATTTAACAGGCTATCTCAATTCGAGCCATCAGGTTTATAGGCGACTGATAGCGCCCATTGAAAAGCGGTTGAACAACAAAAGTCGAATGATCATTATCCCTGATGGCTTGCTCTATCGCATTCCATTTGAAGCGCTATTAGCAACCGAGCCAGATGGCAAGGCAGAACTAACCTGCTTGAATTATCTGCTCAACCAATTTGAGATTTCCTATCACTATTCGGCTGCGCTCTACGACGCGGCTCGTCCCAAAGCTTTCCATAGGTCGATTAATAAATCGTTCATTGGTTTCGCCCCTGTGTTCAGCGAGCAGCGAACAAATGGCTTGATATTGGCCAGCCATCCGCTGACGCACCAACTGGCTGCTGCGGAGGACATCGTGCGTGCGATCAGTCTGGATGGCATCAGGATTCAGGAATTGAGTCATTCGGAACAGGAGGTATCAGGGATTATCGAACAATTCAAACGGCACGGCAGAGCTGCCATCGGTTATTTCCATGCCGAAGCTTCAGAAGAAAATTTCAAGAAGCTGAGCGGCAGCTATCAGGTAGTGCATATCGCCACGCACGGCATCCTCAATGACGAGCATCCGAAGCTCGCTGGCCTGATCTTCTCGCCGCCACAAGATTCCATTTATGCCGAGGACGGCGTTCTGTACGCTGGCGAAACCTACAATCTCAATCTAAAAGCCGATCTGCTGGTCCTAAGCAGTTGCGAGAGCGGTATGGGCAAATTGATAAAGGGCGAAGGGATCATGGCATTGACCCGCGGATTTCTGTATTCAGGCACTTCCAACATCGTGGTCTCATTATGGAAAGTATCCGATAAACACACCTGCCAGTTGATGATCGACTTTTATAATAACCTGCTGGCTGGACAAAGCTGTGCTGGTGCACTCCGTCAGGCGAAATTGAACATGATCAAAAACGAAGCCACCGCGTTTCCGAAATCATGGGGCGGGTTTGTGTTGGTGGGTTATTAGGTAATTGGATAATTGGGTAATTGGGTAATTGGTCATTGCTGTATAAATTGAAATCCAATCAAACAGCGTCATTTCTGCACTTTCGACACATTTACAATGTACATTGCACCATCAATTCCCGATTCATCACATGAATCTTTAAAGGGCTAATCATCCAGCATCAATTACCCAGTTACCTAATTACCTAATTACCCAATCACCGACTTCCTTCCACCACAAACTTCCCCACAAACAACAACTCCTCCTCAGTCTCCAGCTTCCAATAATACAGCCCAGGCTCTAATTTCTCTTTAAATATGAATCGATTTTGCTCTGGTAAATAGTTAAAAATCTCCTCGCCCCGATTGTTGAGCACCTTCAGATGAACAACTTCACCTGTGCTCATTGCCCATTGAAACAAAATGCCGTCGATCATTTTCTCCCCTATTTTGGGCGAGAGCACGTCGATGGAATGAGAACGCGTGACCTCGCCGATCAGCTCTTCATAATAAGGCAGCGGAGTAAAATTAGCGGCATCAGCCTGGCTCATGGCCAACTCGGGCTGTGGTTGTGGAGAAGGCGCTGCTGGCGGTGTTTGAATGGATTCTCGAACCACTATTTTCGGCGGGATCACTGGCAGCGTATCGATTGGGCCCTGCACCATGGCCGTTGAATCGATGGGATATTTTTCAGCCAGAGCTGGTTTTTGCCTGATCGCCAATCTATTATAAACGAACAGCGCCAAAATTACCAAAGCACCAACCAACGCTGTGGCATAAATCCATCGTCCCTTCCCAAATTCCACAAACTGATCGAGCTTTATCTTTAAGGATTGAAGAATACCAATCTTCTCCGCCTTTTGTTGAGCCAGATAATCAGCGAACAGGATCGGCCCCTCGGATTTGATAAGGCCGATCAATTGCTCTCGTAATCTCAACTCATTAAAACACGCATCGCAACTGAAGCAATGCTCGTCGAATTGCTCCCTGGCTTCTTCAGAAAGATTGCCAGCAAGATAATCCTCGATCAATTGCGCTCTATTTTTTAGCTTGCAGGTCATCAATTTTTGTCCTCAGCATACTTTTACCCCCTTATCCCCCTATACCCCTATACCTTTATTCCCTTATACCTCTACAACCTCCTACATACCTATTAGCCCAATACAAAAGAATATTGAAAATAATTTGTTCCTGTCACACTCTTTTTTTAGCAGTTTCACGGCATAGTTGATGCGTTCACTCACCCGCCGCGGTGGCAGGCCGATCATTTGACTGATCTCTCCGATGCTATATTCTTTATAGTATCTCAAATAAAGCACCTCTTTGTATTTCAATTTGAGTCTCTTTAGCAGCGCCCGCAGCAAATGGCTCATCTCCTTTTGTTCCAGATCATCATTTTCTTCAGCCGAGCAATCTTCCATTCGTTCGGAATCGCTGGCAATACGCTTTCTTTTTTCCTGCTGCTTGAAATAATCCCTGATTTTGTTCATGGTGATCCCATAAATATACGATCCCAATGAGCTGCCTCGCTGGACATCGAAGCGACCGTTTCGCAGACTATCGAGCACCGCTAAGTGGATGTCACTCACGATATCTTTCCAATCCTCATTCGCCATGCCAATGCTCAAACGCACCTTGCGAATAATTTTCGGATCAAATCCAGCCAGGAGTTCGTGCTCGGCGTAGCGATTGCCGCTTAGAATTTGTGCTGCCAGGTCTTTTTCGTGTGGGGTTATCATCATCGCTCATCATGGTCATGAACAGCCTAATTTAATGAGTATCCATGAATAATGCAAGCGTTAAAAAAGTTTTCAATATTTTGAACCAAACTGATAATACTATAATGACATAATTAAACGAGTTAAATTTTAGCTAAGGAGGCTTACCATGAAAATATCAATCAAATACTATTCAATTGTCTTATTGCTTTGCTTGTGCGGACCATTTAGCCTATTGGCTCAATCGAATTCTGACTCGTTTTTAAAAAGTGCGTTGACAAATAGTGCCGCCAATGTCATGATCAACGACCTGAAAATCAATGACGATACCGGAACGGCTAACCAATACCAACCGGCCATTGCCATGAACCAATATGGCTATGCCGTGGTCACCTGGCAAGATTGGCGCAGTGGCAGCTCAAGAATTTATTTTCAGCTCTTTGGTGATAAAGGATTTGCTTATAAAAATAATGTCGAGGTCTGCCCTATGTCAGGAACCATAAGACAAGATTTGCCTGATGTGGCGATGGATGATCTTGGGCATTTTGTCGTAGTCTGGACAGACACCCGAAATGATTACGGTGACATATACGCCCAGAGGTACACCGCCAATGCTTTTCCGAAAGAGATGTCAGCTTTTAGAGTCAATGACAATGCGGAAAACGTGGTTCAGCTTGACCCCGCAGTAGCCATGAATGGCAACGGAAAATTTGTTATCTGTTGGTCCGAGGGGGATTCGATCATATTTGCCCAACGATTCGATTCGGATGGCACCAAATTAGGAACTAATTTTCGGGTCAATAATCAAGCGTCGTGGAATCGTTCCGAACCCGACATTTGCATGAAGGAAGACGGCTCGTTCATCATCACCTGGCGAGATAATCGCAATGCTGGCGTTGGTTATATTTATGCCCGTCGCTTCAATAGCGATGGCGTTCCGCTCGGCAACGATTTTCAGGTGAATTTAGATCCCATTGGTGAAAAGAATCACATCTATCCGTCGGTCGCTATCCTGAACGATGGCAAGTTTGTGATCTGCTATGGCATTCAAGGCATCGGGAATGCGGTTTATGGTCATCTCTACAATAACCATGGTTCATCGTTGATCGATTATTTTCAAGTTTCCGATGGGGGCGCCGGGATCGATAGCGATTTGCCTTCGGTGGCCGCTCATCCGAATGGCGGTTTTAGCGTGGTCTGGACCTCCAATCGCAATGGCACGTATGATATTTGGGCACGAAATTATAACAGTGCAGGTACGCCGTTAGGCGCCAGTGCGCTGGTGAGCGATGTGCCGGGTGATCAGGATTTTCCCAGCCTGGCGGTAGACGGTCGGGGTATTGGCGTCGCCGTCTGGGAAGACACTCGCAACACCCATCACGATATTTACGGCTTCGGCATCGGTCCCATTGCCCCGCTCAATCCAACTGCTGGATCGGGATTTTCAGGCATAGTGCCGCTGTCCTGGGATCATTTTTACGCCAATCCCAATATCGACATTTATAAAATCTATCGCACCGCCACCGCCGGCGGGCAATTCAATCTCATCTCCACAGTTAATCTATCGCAGCGAGGAGCATTAGGAAGGCAGATGCGGGATTGGATCGATAAGAACGTGACCAACGGCACGACCTATTATTATAAAATCAGTGCCGTGGTAACTGGCGTCGAAAGCCAACCCTCCATCGAGGTGAGCGCCACGCCGGCTGCCGCTGGTCATAAAATTAGCTCAAGCTGGTCCCGAACTTCCCCGATGATCGATGGAAAAATCAACGCTACTGAATGGTCAGACGCTACCGCACTGAATATCGCCAATCCCCAGGCGCCGTTGCCGATTATGCTTTATGTGAAAAATAATGCCGATACGCTTTTCCTTGCTATCAAAGATGTCAATGACAAATTGCTCGAAAGCGGCACGGCGCTAAATATACTTTTTGATGAGAACAACGACGGGCACTGGCCTGCCAGCAGTCCCAGCCACGAAGGGCTGATTACGATTCAAACCAGCACGGCAGTTTTTACGGGCTACTGGGGGAACTATCCCAATTCTCTGGGCTTCGATCCGCCGGAACCTGCCGAGGGCATCACCCAGAAATTCTCTGCTTCAAGTGTCGGCCTTCAATATGAAGTGGCCTTCGATATGACTCATAGCTCGCTGGCCAATACATTTGGTTTTGCCATCATGTTGAATGACCCCACCAATTATTACCCGTATCATTATGGCTATGCAGCGGAATGGCCTCGGGGCGCCCTCTGGGAAGCCGCCGTTTCTCTGGGGAAATTGACGCTGGCAACTTCGGCAGGTCCGAGCAAACTATTGGTTCCCGAAACCTATCCCACCATTACCGCGGCCATGACCGCAGCCGAATCAGGAGATACCGTTTCTGTTGCCGCTGGCACCTATCGGGAAGCATTCGCCATGAAGTCGGGGGTGAAATTGGTCAGCCGATTCGGTCCCCTGGAAACAATCATCGCTCGCAATGGCGTGTCCCATCTGATCGTCACCGCACCGGATGCAGTGATCCAGGGCTTTACCATTGCGGATAATGATAACGGTACCCAACAGCCTGGTAATGGAATTTATTCCAATGGCGATAATGTGATGATCGCTAATTGTATTTTTAAAAATAATCGGACTGGAATCTATCTGACCAATAGTTCTCAGGCATCCATCTACAACAATACCATCGCTCACAATGGCGTTGGAATTTTCATGCAGATCTACCCTGCGCCCAAAATTATTAACAACATCATCTCCAATAATACCGAAAATGGTATTTATCACAACACGGGACATTCGTTGGGATGTCCGCTGTTTCAATACAACGACTATCATGGCAATGCTGTAAATTTCGGATTTTACGGTACGGCCTGGACGCCAGCGCCGGGCACGGGTGATCTTTATGCTGATCCGCTGTTTGTTGGCGGCACGCCGTGCGATTATCATCTGACGTCATCATCGCCCTGTATCGATGCCGGCGATCCTGCCTCGCCGCTGGATCCCGATGGCAGCCGGGCCGATATGGGCGCCGTGTGCTATGAGAAAAGCATTGGGATTGAATCCACCGCAGAGAAAATCACACCCACTGATTTTTGTCTTTATCCAGCCTATCCCAATCCATTCAATCCAGCAACAGCCATCAGCTATCAGCTTCCAGCAGCCAGCCAGGTTCAGTTGAAAATTTATAATCTCAAGGGACAGGAGATCAAAACACTGGTTGATGAATTTCATGAAGCCGGACTGAAGTCAGTCGTGTGGAATGGATCGGATGATCAGGGGCGAAAAGTCGCCTCCGGGATTTATGTATATCAATTGACGGCCGGTCAATTTTCAATGACAAAAAAGATGCTATTGCTTCAGTAAAAAGAATCAGCTAACAACCCTTGCGAAGGTCGCAGATCCGACTCTGGTGGATTCACTACCTTCGCAAGGGTTGCAAGACCTACCGCGAAGGCGCAAAGACGCTATGGATTAAAATAAATGGCTTTGCTTATCTGCAATGAATTTTTATTTTCAAGGAGAAACTAACCATGAAAAAATATATACTCACAGCCATCGTGCTGTTAAAGGTCACGCTACCAGGCTGGTCACAGGACACTCAGAACTGCACCCCCCTCGGGCGGTGGGCCAAAGGGCCCTGTTACGCCGTCGCTTTCAATGGCGAGCTGGCATACATCGGCACCGGCGGCTGCTTTCAGATTTTCGATATTTCGGATCCAGCCCAGCCACAGGCTCGTGGTAGCGTAAATGTGTCTGCAGCGATTCGCTCGATTGCGTTGCAGGGAAGGTATGCCTTTGTAGCTACAGAAATTTCCGGGATTCATGTGATCGATGTGTCTAATCCAGCCAATCCGATTGACCTGGGAATAAAAATGGACTACTTCGTTCATCAGGTGGCTATTGAAGGCGATATGTTAGTGGCGACCAGCGGCCGGGATTTCACCCGTGTTTTTGACATTGCTGATCCAGCCAATCCAATTAAAAAAGCCGAATATGACACACAAGGCTATGCCAGTGGCGTCATCATTCGGGACAAACTGGCTTACATTGCCGATGGTGATTCGGGCTTGCTCATCATTGATCTCCATGACCCGGCGAATCCGGTCGAAAAAGGGCAATTGGTCACCGGACAAAAAGCTCTGGCAATCGATGTCGCCGATCATTATGCTTATGTAGCCAATCGATTCAGTGGCACCATCAGTATTATTGACTGCGCAGACCCAGCCAATCCGGTCGAAGTCAAAAGGATTGAAAATGCCAGGCAGCCGGCTTACATAAAAATCCAGGGTGAATTTGCTTATGTCGCCAATTACTGGAATCGCTTATGCATTTATAAAATTTCAGATTTAATGAATTCGGAGCTGATCACTGAATTCAGAATTTCGGGTAATCCAGTGTTTATCGCCGTGAAAGACAGCCATGCGTTTATGTCGAATGAGTTTGGTGACCTTTATGTGCTGGATGTTGCTGATCCCTACCACCCTTCTCAAGCATATTATCTGAACACGGGCGGCATTACGCTCGGTATCAAAATCAAAGGGCATTATGCCTATCTGGCAAACGGAAGCGGCGGCCTGGTGATTTTAGACATTTCCGATCCGCATGACCCGGTGGATATTGCGATGATCGATTCTCTGAAATACGCGTTGAATATTGCCCTGTACGAGAATTATGCCTATCTGCTCGTCGGAAATAAGGGGGTAAAAATTGTTGATCTGGCCGATCCGGTTCTGCCTGTACTTGTCCACGAATACTCGATTCCGGGTGAAGCCAGTGACATCGTTTTTATGGATCATTATGCTTACCTGGCTAATGGATCCACCGGTCTCCGAATTCTGGATGTCTCTGATCCCACCCATCCCCTTGAAACCGGCTTCATCGATACATTAGGTAACGCAATTGCCGTTGCCCTGAGCGGCAATGTGGCTGGCGTCATTCAGGATCGGAAAGGTTTTCATCTGATCGATATTTCCAATAAAGCCAATCCGTCCGTATTGACTTTTGTTACCACGCCGGGAATGGCGCAAGCCATTGCCATGGATGGCAATACCGTTTATGTTGCCGACACTCAGGGGTTAAGAATTTATGACATCACCAATCCAGCCGCACCAGCCGAAATCGGATATTTTCAGAAGGCATACCAGGCCAGTGAGGTCCGGCTGCATCAAAATAGAGTTTATCTGGGTGACGGTTCAAATAGCATCAAAATATTAGATGTCACCGATAAGACCAATCCCAGAGAAATTGGCCGATTCGATACTGGCTGGTACGTTCAGGATATTGCCTTTGATGATAATTATATCTACATTGCCGATGGACACAATGGGATTTATATCATCCAATTTCAGCATCCGGGTGTTGGCATTCAGAAACAGGAACGACCAATTGCAAACCATTTTTATTTAGCACAGAATTACCCCAACCCGTTCAATCCCGTTACCCAAATCAGCTATCACCTTCCGGAAGCCAGCCAGGTTCAGTTGAAAATTTACAATTTGCAGGGACAAATGGTCACCTCGCTGGTCGATCAATTTCAAGCGGCCGGATTGAAAACTGTGGTCTGGGATGGATCAAATCATCAGGGCACCAGAGTGGCTTCCGGAATCTATATCTGCCGGATGGATGCTGGCAAGTGGACAGCTTCGAAGAAAATGATTCTGATCCAATGAAAGCCATTATTTTTTTCGATACAGGTGGTTAATTTTTTTAACATTGAAAATTCGCAGTAATGAATAATGGAAGGTTGTATGCTCCAGCCTTCCATTATTCCCTTATACCCTTATACCCTCATACCCTTATTCTCCTATCCTCTCATTCCGTCCGTCTCCTCCTCCCCAGCCGTTCAGAAACTTTTTCCATTTCAAAGAGTTTTCATATCATTCAGAATAAAACCTTCAAATATGAGCGAAAATTTTCGGAGCCGAATTTGGAACAACCAAGAATCAAACAACCTTCTTCTCGCACTTGCTTTATGTGCGGCAAACAGAATGAACTGGGCTTAAAAATGGAATGGTACAACAATCCCGAAACCAACCAGGTAGAGGGCACGGTCACGGTTCCTGAGCATTTTAATGGCTATCCAGGAATTGTGCACGGCGGCATTGTGGCGGCCATTCTGGATGAGACCGCAGGCCGAGCCGTGATGTTGGATGGCAACTTCGATAATCTGTTTGTCACTTTGAAATTGGAAATCACCTACCGAAATTTTACACCAACCAATACCCCGCTCAAAGCCGTTGGCTGGCTGGTCAGCGAAGGCAATCGCAGTCGAAAGGTAGCGGCAGAATTACGTCTCCCTGATGGCACCGTTACTGCTGAATGCCAAGCGATCATCGTTCGACCACCTGATGAGATAAAAAAGCTTTGGGAGCCAGAACGATCTTATTGGCGCGTGTATTAGACAAACAAAAAGCGAATAAAAGCATTTCACTGGAATCATTCACATGTCGTTCGAGCCGCTGATCAAAAAATATGCTTATCTGGCTCTATTAGCAGGAGCATTATTGGAAGGCGAGACGCTTGTGATACTCGCTGGTTTCGCCGCTGCCCAGGGATATTTGTATCGGTCGCTGGTTATATTGATTGCTTTTTTGGGAACGACGCTACCGGATCAGACTTAATTTTTCTGGGAAAATATTACGGCCAAAATTTTTTAACCGCACAGCTCAGTTGGAAAAATCAAATAGCCCAGATCCATCGCTATTTGTATCGCTATCAAAATTACGCTATTCTCGGCTTTCGATTTTTGTACGGTATGAGGCTGGCTACTGCATTTGCCATGGTAATGAGCAAGGTAGAAATCCAGCGCTTTGTCCTGCTCAATCCCATCAATTTCTTTTTCTGAGCAGCGCTCTATCCATTCGGAGGGTATGTATTTGGGCACGCACTGGCGGCGTTGTTGGGCGATATTCAGCGGTGCCAGTTCAAAGTTATGCTGGGGGTAATAATTATTGGGAGTAGTCTGTGGATTTTTCGCCGCAATAAAAAGCCAAAGGATATTTCATAGTAAATCAACAGATGTGGTGTTCTTAGAAAAATCACCTTTCCAGAGCGCGGATCTCACCGGTCTCTTCTATAAGAACTGAATAGCCCTCCAAGTTGTCTGGAATTTTCTTTAATAATTTCTCAGTCTTTTTTACTACCAGGACTTTAATCACCTTTTGACTGTCCACGGCGCCAATTGCAATGCCAACCACGCCAGGTATGGCCATAATTTTGTCCTGATATTTTTGCTGAACCTGTTCAATATTTAAAGGGGGCATTTGCTTTTCACCTTGTGTTTCGTTCGCCGATTTATTGAAACAGCTTACCAAAAGAAACCCCATGATGAAGCTCAAAAACAAGCTGATTTGTTTATATGTGAGCAATTGGATTTTCATTTTAGACCCGATATCATAAAATTGAAAAGGGGAAAGAATTAGACGTTGTTCTCCGATCTTTCCCCTTTTTCGAAAACTGAGCAAATATAAATCAGAATTAGAAGGTCACACCAAGGGCGTTCATGACTTCCTGGATCGGATTACCGATGGTGGTGGTGCTTGAGCCAGCAAACAGCAATGCCACTGGCTTATTATCCGCCTTGGTGACGATCAATGAGCCAGAATCCCCTGAGTCGGACATATCGGAGAACTGGATTTGATTGACGAAGCGAGCTGTGCCAGACGAATAGCTGATCAGCACGGTCACATTAACGCCAGTAACTTGTCCTTCGGTATATTCAGTGGTTCGGCCACATTTCTTTACCTGCAATCCAATAGAGGGATTGGAGACGATAGTGCTGCTTGGGGTATAACCGCACTCGGTGGCAGGTGTATAGGAGATCGTTGGCCGGATCTCAGCAATAGCCGCGTCTACTTTATTGTTGGCGTTTCGCTTAAAGGTAATGGTGACAAATTGAGAAAGATCAGCCACCACATCATTGGTGATTTGCGAGCAATTTACTTCAATAAGGCCAGGTTGAACGATATCTTCGCCAATGGCAGCTTTGTTCTCACGCGCGAATACGTGATTGTTGCTTAAGAAGTAGCTTTTGCCGCTCTTGTAAACCACGGCGCCAATGGTGCCTCCAGAACAATAAATGTACACACCTTTTTTGGTGCGATCATTAATATTTCCACCAGAAACCCCCATTGTTACTGGACGATACCGATCGGAAAAGGTTAAAGCGCGTATTTCGCCAGTGACTTCGACAACCACCGGGGCATTCTCTAAAAATTGAGGCAAACCCTTTATGGCAGCAGCATCTTTGGCTAAAATTTTAACTGCATAGCCGCCATCCGGCAGCATAGTGGTAGCAGTGCCTATCACCCCGGGCTTACTTAGCAGCTCATCCGTATGGCGATTTTGAATCGCTATAACCGCATCAATGTCTCTGTTGCCGAGCTGTGATTTGGTGAGGCTTATACCGCTTTGGGGTTCGACGGGGGATTGTTTTTTCTCGCAGCTTATCCACAATCCAAAGGATAGAAGAGCAACGATTAGAGCGAGTCCTAATGCGATTCTTGAAAATTGCTTCATAAGTTGCTCCTGTTTGACTGAAAAGGGTGGACAGATAGATGAAGAATTATTTGGCTAATTATATAATATTTTTTCCTATTTGTCAAGGAAAAAATTCGATGCAGTGAAAATAAATTCATAGAAAAGCTAAAGCCGATTCTCGCATTTAGCTCCGAAAATCGGCTCTTACGCTTTAATTATATTGATTTATTGTTTAGAATCGTTCTGGCAAGATTCAGTTTGTCCTAAGTGGTAACAGGATCCATTTTTGAAATAAAAAATTAGATCAGAATTATCCAGCAGTCAACTATCGCCATCCAATAATTTGATGGCTCCATATTGCTCCCCATGGCTAATTATTTTTGAGGACGTTTTCTTTTTAAATCAGCCATGCTGAAAAAGCAGTGATATCATTTGCCGTTTTTTCCATTCCGTCGTTTTTCCACAATTTCCTCAGCAATGGAAAAAGGCACGACCTCATAGTGATTAAAATGCATAGTAGCACTGGCTCGCCCGGAAGTGATATTTCGGAGCTCAGTTGTGTAGCCGAACATCTCTGCCAATGGCACTTGCGCTTTGACAATACGCGTCCCATTCTTGATATCCATGCTCAAAATTTTGCCCCGTTTGGTCGCAATACTCCCAGTGATCACGCCAAGATGTTCCTCCGGGGTGGTGATTTCAACCGCCATGATTGGCTCCAGCAATTGGGGACCAGCCTTTTGAAAAGCCGATTTGAAAGCGATCGCCGCTGCCGTGCGAAATGCCATTTCGGATGAATCGACCTCATGATAGGAGCCATCCAGCAGTGTGCAACGAACATTGACCACAGGAAAACCCGCATACGGCCCTTTTTCCATGGCATCGATAATGCCCCGTTCAATTGCTGGGATATATTCTTTCGGAATTACCCCACCGACAATTTTATTGATAAATTCGAACCCTTTTCCAGGGGGTAGAGGCTCCAGCTCAATCACCACGTGAGCGTACTGGCCATGACCACCTGTTTGTTTGACATATTTGGTGGTCTCGGTGACTCTGTTATATATCGTTTCACGATAGGCGACCTGAGGGACACCTACCCTTGTCTCCACGTTAAACTCGCGCTTAAGTCGATCGAGCAGAATTTCGAGATGGAGTTCCCCCATGCCAGAGATGACGGTTTCGCCAGTCTCGCGGTCCACACGCACACTGAAGGTTGGATCTTCATCTGCCAGCTTCTGCAAACTCAGGCCCAATTTATCGCGATCCTGACGGCTGTTGGGTTCAACGGAAACGGAGACCACTGGCGTGGGAAACTCGATCGCTTCTAAAACAATCGGATAATCCTCGTGACAGATAGTATCGCCAGTTAATGTCTCGTTTAATCCAATGACCGCTCCAATCTCACCGCAATAGATCGCCTCGCGGTCTTCAATTTTATTAGCATGAACCTGATAGATGCGTCCGATCCGCTGACGTCGTTTTTGTGTGGAATTATACACATAAGAGCCCGCTTTGACTGAGCCAGAGTAAACGCGAATATAACTCAATTTGCCGCGATGTTTATCGGTCATGATTTTAAACACCAGCGCGGAAAATGGTTCATCGTCTGAGGGTTGGCGCTGCGGCGTTGTATCGCCTTGCTTCACCACCCCAATAACTGGCGGTCGATCCTCTGGGGAAGGCAAATAATAGACAATCGCATCCAGCAGCCGACGGATGCCTTTATTTTTATAGGCAGAGCCACACATGACAGGGACGATATCCAGATTGATCGTCGCCTGACGGATGGCATGGCGCAACTGATTTTCCGTTATTTCTTTTCCCGCCAGGTACAAATCAAACAGCTCCTCATCTTGCTCGGCAATTTTCTCGAGGAGATTCTGGCGCCACTGATTGGCCAGCGGCTGGAGATCAGCAGGGATTTCGGTCTCTGAATAGGTGAGTCCATTATTGCTATCGTCATAATAAACCGACTTCATCTGGACCAGATCGATAATCCCAACAAATTGATCTTCCTGGCCAATGGGAATGGTAATCGGAACGACGTTGGCGTTGAGCGTTTGCTCAATTTCGCGGACGACCGTGTAATAATCGGCGCCAACTCGATCCATTTTATTAATAAAGGCAATTTTCGGGATATTGTATTTTTCTGATTGACGCCAGACTGTTTCTGATTGGGGCTGGACTCCCCCAACCGCACAAAACAGCGCGATTGCGCCATCCAGGACGCGCAAGCTGCGCTCCACCTCAGCGGTGAAATCCACATGACCCGGCGTATCAATAATGTTGATCTCATGGCCGTTCCATTTGGTCGTGGTGGCCGCGGCGGTAATGGTAATGCCCCGCTCTCTCTCTTGCTCCATCCAATCCATCGTCGCGTTACCTTCATGCACTTCGCCAAGGCGATGGATTCTGCCAGAATAATACAAGATTCGTTCTGTGGTGGTTGTTTTTCCAGCGTCAATATGCGCCATAATTCCAATGTTACGGACCTTGCTCAAAGGTAATAATGTTGACACGGTTCTCACTTCTCCTGAAAAATGAAATTATCCAAATATAAATCTTACTGCGAAGAAAAACCCCAAAAGAATGAAATCATCCTCACAGCCGATGGCTAATCAGCCCATTGCTATCGCCACGGAACCTTCAATTCGATGGATTTGCCCCTAGCGATTCATCATCAATCCACTTCCTCACAGCTAACCGTTTTTGTTTGTGATGTACTTTGAGAGGCAGCTATTTCAGCGGCGATATTCGGCAATAGTCAAATTTGAAAGCAGTTAAATGTTGTAATCGAACTTTTGTTCCATGGATTACAAAAAAGTTTTATGACACAAATTGGATTCTCAATTTCAGAAAAGGATTCAAATCTGCCAAGAAATTCTTAACATGAGATATGCCATTCAATGACAGCGGATTGAGTGCAATGAACTTGCGGCAGAACAAAACATAGTGCCAAATTTCGCGGGTTAAGGCCGATCTCAACGGTAAGTTGACCAATAATTTTCGCTTGCTTCTTGACAATTTTTTTTGTATATAAGCGATGGTGATGTCGTTTCAAGTCAAGTCCAATCAAGCGACTTTTTGAAAATGCGTGAACTTTAAAAATAAAAATTGATCAAAACGAAGACACCGAAAATAACGGAGAATCGAATGAGGACAATTAATCGACGCGAGTTTTTAAGAATTGCCGGCGCGGCGGGAGCGGCAGTTGCTGGGTTAACTCCTCATTTCGGCCTGTTTGGTGGCGAAAATCAGGCTGGTAGCGCGGCAAAATTGATCGTGGTTTACAATGGAAATCCGAGTTCCATGGTACAGAAAGCGATCGATGCCTTGGGAGGGATCAATCGGTTTGTGAAAAAGGGGGATGTGGTGGTTGTGAAGCCCAACATCGGCTGGGATCGGGTTCCAGAGCAAGCCGCAACGACCAATCCCGAGCTGGTGGCAGAGATCGTGCGGTTATGTCTCAAAGCCGGGGCCTCCAAGGTCAAGGTGTTCGATCGGACCTGCAACGAACCGCGGCGCTGCTATCATCGCAGCCAGATTGAACAATTCGCGCGGCAAGCTGGGGCCGAGGTCAGTCATATCTATGAACAAAAATTCAAAGCCGCCGCGATTCCAAATGGGCAACAGCTCAAATCTTGGCCATTTTATGCAGACGCATTAGAAGCCGATGTTTTTATCAATGTGCCGATTGCGAAGCATCATTCCCTGTCGCGCGTCACTTTGGGGATGAAAAACATGATGGGGATTATTGGCGGCAATCGAGGAGAAATCCACAATCGTTTCGACCAAAAAATCGTCGATTTGAACACCGTGATTAAGCCCCAATTGACGATCATCGATGCGGTTCGAATTTTGGTGAATAACGGCCCTCAGGGCGGCAATCTTAATGACGTGAGAGAAATGAATACTATCATTGCGGGGGTTGATCCCGTGGCGGTGGACGCTTATGCTGCCACGCTATTCGGATTACGGCCAGCCGAGCTCGGCTTTTTGGTCGAGGCACAAAGGCGTGGTCTGGGGAGCTTCGATCTGAATCTAATGAAAATCGAAAAAATCGATTTAAAAGGATAGCGCCGTATGCGCGATATTTGCGTCCATACCTTTCCTTCGGAGTGAGACTGATCTGTCCGATTGCTAAACGGTTGTCATTTAAGTCGCTGAGGTGTTCATGGTTACTGCGCGCAGAATTTCACAGCTCATCTTTTTTATCTTCTTCATCTATCTGTTTTTCCAAGCTGCATACCCGTATGATACTTGGATCCCTGCTGATCTGTTTTTGAGATCCAGTCCGCTGATCGCCACCGCCACCTTTTTAGCGACGAAGATCGTCATTCCTACCCTGATCATTGCAATCGTTCTTCTCGCGTTATCGCTTTTGCTGGGACGATATTTTTGCGGCTGGATTTGTCCTCTTGGGACCGTCATCGACTTGGGAGATCGCCTCAATCGGAACTTTTTGAAGGGCAGGCCCAACACAATCCGACAGCTTCGCAGCTGGAAATTTTCTATCTTGGTGGTGATTGTGATCGCGTCACTATTTTCGGTCCAACTCATCTGGTTTTTCGATCCAATCGTGATCATCACCCGAAGCATGACCGCAACGTTATACCCGTTGTTTGCTTTTCTGGTTGAAGCTGGATTGAATTTGTTGCTGAAGATTGGAGTATTGCAAGATCAGCTATTTTCGCTCTATGATCTGCTGCGGCAACGAATCCTCCCCGTTCACTCAACATTTTTTCAGCAAAGCGTTTTGTTTGCAGTAATTTTAGTAGGAATTCTGCTGCTTAGCTTGATCTCTCGGCGATTTTGGTGCCGTTATCTTTGTCCATTGGGGGCGCTATTCGGCTTGTTCGCATCAATGCGATTTACCCGCGGCATTGCGGTGGCCTCGGAGCAGTGTATCGACTGTGGCAAGTGCCAGCGCATTTGCAAAATGGATGCGATCAATGATGATTTTCGATCCCATGCTCGATCGGAATGCATCGAATGCATGAGTTGTGTAGCGGTTTGTCCCACCAATGCTATTAGTTATCAGCTTCGGCCCAAATTGGCCGTGCAACGCGTCGATATGTCGCGCCGGCGATTTGTCTATTCATCGGTTACTGGCTTGATGACGCTTGGTTTGATCAGAACTGGGTTTAAAAGTCCAACATCTGCCGGGCAAGTCGTTCGGCCGCCTGGTGCCCTACCAGAACCAGAATTTTTAGACCGATGTGTCCGGTGTCAGGAGTGTGTGCGGATCTGTTCCACTACTGGTGCGTGCTTGCAGCCAGGGCAATTAGAATCTGGCTGGGAGGGCCTTTGGACGCCAATGGTCAATGCCCGGCATGGTTATTGCGAGTATAATTGCAATCTGTGCGGCAAGGTTTGCCCCACTGGGGCCATCCATCCGCTGGAGCTGGAGCAAAAACAACAGATTCGGATGGGGACCGCCTATTTCGATAAGAGTCGCTGCATTCCCTGGTATCGCGGCGAAGATTGTCTGGTTTGCGAAGAGCATTGTCCCTTGCCAGACAAAGCCATCAAATTTGATGTTCGTGAGGCACGACGGCCCGACGGCACCATCGCCATTGTGAAATTTCCTTATGTCGACGAAAAACTGTGCATCGGCTGTGGTATTTGCGTGACCAAATGTCCAGTCCCTGGGCCTGGTGGGCTATTCCTCACCAATGCCCATCAACAGCGCTGGGGACAAGAACCCATTTTCTGATGAATGGATGACGGAACATGAATGCGGAACCAGTGCAGATTGTGTTAGATGCCGGGGTGGAATTACCTGGCCGGGCGCATGAGTTCGAGCGATTGCTGCATCAGCATATTAAGGCCAACCAGTATAACCTTGTTCTCGATCTGGAAAAGATCAATCTTGCAGCAACTCGATTCATTGTCACATTAATTGAAATGACCTCCCAGGCTCGGAGAATGGGAGGCGATATTAAGCTGATCCATGTCAAGCCTGGAACGCGTAACAATTTAGTCACCTTTTCACCCCGCACGTATTTATCGATTGAAGCATCCGAACAAGATGCTCTTCAGGAGTTCGGTGAAACTTTTATCGCACCAGTCAAGTTGGATATTCGAGATAGTGGCAACGACCCCCCGGTGATGGCACCAACAGTCCCGAGTCCCATGACCGATCTTGGTGTTCAGCAGACAGAGACCAAAATTAATAAAGTTGAGCGCTTCATCGCCATTGCCCAAGATCGAATCCGAGTGGCCAGCCGGGCTGACAAACTGTATGACATTTGCAATTTTGTGCTGGACAAGGCTGAAAGAGCTGGTTTCGATCTTCGCGAGCGGGGAAAAATTAAGGTCACAATTTATGAGGCTTGCTTGAATGTGGTCGAACATGCTTATTTTTCCAATCCCGATAATTGGATTGATGTGTATGCTGGCTACGATGATAAGCAACTGGTGGTCGTAATCCAGGATTGGGGAGAAAGCTTTCAATTTGATCCGAATCGACCTTATGACGTCGAGCAGGCAGTAAAAGAGCGTCGAACTGGTGGATTTGGCCTGCATATCATTCGGCGTTCAGTGGATGAAATTGATTATATCAGCGATCCAACCAACGGCAATCGGCTCATTTTAGTTAAATATCTTAAGCAAAGTGATCGGCGCCATTATGAAACACAAACATTCGCTCTATGAAGAGATGAAAAAATTTCAGGAGGAGAAAAAGGTTTATATTATCGTGCTTTTTGTTCTAGGGGGAATCGGCTTGATTTTTCCGGTGATCCCTGGCCTAATGTTAATTGGATTGGCCATAGCGCTAATGTCCCCAAAATTGGCTGAAATGTTGCAAGCGAAAATCAAAAGAATTATCCATCTGATCGCTGCCAATTTTCGGTGAGCAATGAGACCAAAATAATATGTTTAGCTCGCAAGCAAAAATATCAGCAATGAACGAAGGACGAAAAATTACTTTTTCCTGCTCCGTTGTCGAACGATAATCATGATTAACGACTCGGCCAGCCAGTTGACCAATGGAACCGAAGCATCGCACATAGCATTAGAATCGTAGTACAAATAATAAATGGCTTTGGGTTGAATTCTCATGACAGCGGATTCTGATAACATGGCAATGAAAAAACGGATGTTAGCTGGCATACGGTCAGAGCTATTTGATATCGCGATAAATGCGGTGGTGTTGCTTGAAGCAACCTAAGAACAGAAACCATCGACAATTTTGAATTAGAAAATTTTTTAGAGAGGAGAAGTTAACTATGCCTATATTCGGTATTTTTTCGCCAGTTGAATTTTTATTAATTATTGTTGGCGGTGCGATTACGCTCTGGGCACAACTGCGAGTCAAGAGTACCTTTGCCAAATACCATGAAATTCGATCTCGGCGCGGCGTCACCGGAGCTCAAGTGGCACGGGACATTTTGAGCTTTCATCGCGTGAACGATGTGGAGATCGAAGAAACAGGGGGCTCATTGACGGATCATTATGATCCGAAAGAGAAAAAATTGCGGCTCTCGAGTGAGATTTATCGTTCTTCTTCCGTTGCGGCGCTGGGAGTGGCTGCCCACGAAGCCGGCCATGCGTTGCAGCATCGTTTCGGTTACGCACCATTGCATATCAGAAATGGTATTTTTCCAGTCGCCAATCTGGGGTCGCAATTGGCCTTTCCGCTGTTTATTGCTGGATTTTTTTTCCGCTCGGGCCTCATGATGGATATTGGAATCTGGCTGTTTTTGGGTGCCGTCATTTTCCAGGTCATCACTTTGCCCGTGGAATTCAATGCAAGCCGTCGTGCCTTAGCTTTGTTGGAATCCGGAAATTATTTATCCAAAGATGAAATGGTAGGCGCCCGTCGCGTGCTCTCTGCAGCAGCATTAACCTATGTTGCAGCGACCGCGGTCGCGCTGATGCATCTGGTGCGCTTATTGATCCTTCGCAGCTCGAATGATGAGTAATTCGTCTGTCTAATTGGTCGGTAGTGCAAAATTTCTTTCTGTATTCGATTGTTGCGGACCAATTAAATTCCGCAGTTTGCAACATAAACCAAGTCGTGTTGGCCTCCAGGCTTCATTTTCTTCGGTTGACTGGGGGAGATCTTCCAGGCTCGCTTTTTCATACGCAATGACAACTACTTTAGTGTCACAGCATGAACAATTCTTCGTGCTGTGGCACGATTTTTTATTGAATTGGAATGTTACATCGAGGGGTGGAAAGACATCATGCGCCGCAGCATAGCTCGATTCACCAAAAATGCCAATATGTGCCCCGCAATCCTTGCGCTGTTATCCATGCTCGCGCTGGGGAATCCCGCTGCCGCGATGCTGCCCTCAAGCTGCATGGGACCAACCGAGTTGAATCAGGATGATTTTCCGACCGTCCCGAATTCATTCACCAATATCGCCAAAGCCGTGATACCAACCGTTGTGGCGATTAACAGCGTCATGATGATTTACGCCAGTGAGCTTTGGAACAATCAATTGAACAAGAAAGATCTAAAGGATTTTTGGGGAGACCAATATTTAAATCTCCCGCTACCCAATGAATTTCGTCAAAAAGGTACTGGATCTGGAATCATCGTATCTGTGGACGGTTATATTCTGACCAACATGCATGTGGTGGAAAAGGCCGAGCGGATCACGGTTACCTTATCGGACGATCGCAGTTATGAAGCGACGTTGATTGGGGCAGATCCATTGACCGAATTAGCGGTAATTAAAATCGATGCTCACAATCTGCCAGTTGCAACATTCGGCAATTCCGATTCGGTTGAGATTGGCGAATGGGTTTTGGCCATTGGGAATCCGCTTGAGCTGCGCTCTACGGTGACGGCTGGCATCGTCAGCGCGCTTGGCAGAGATATAAATATCATTTCGGACAGTTTTGGAGTAGAAAATTTCATCCAGACCGATGCGCCCATCAATCCAGGCAATAGCGGCGGCCCATTGGTCAATATGCGCGGTCAGGTGATTGGGATCAATACGGCCATTGCCACTCAATCCGGGTATAATCAGGGATATGGATTTGCCATCCCGATCAATCTTGCCAAGGAAATTATGAAAAAATTAATCCAACATGGCTACGTCATCCGGAGCTATCTTGGCATCGCCATGCAAGATGTGAATGAAAAGATCGCCCGCGCCATGAGGTTAAAATTTCCGTTCGGCGTGTTTATCGATAATGTGGCCGAGGAGAGTCCTGCCGAGAAGGCGGGGGTTCAAGAAAAGGATATTCTAATAAAAATTGATCATCAAGTTGTAAATAAAGGAAACATCGTCCAGAGTATCATCGCGCAGAAAAAGCCGGGAGATGTGGTATGGCTGACGCTGTTGCGCGGCACTCAACTGCTGAAGTTACCCGTGACATTGGCCGAGCGGACAGGATATCGGATGCCGTCTGTGATGCCTCGCCCGGCACGAAAGTTTCGCAACCTCGGCTTAGAGGTCGAAACTATCACCAGCCGTTTGGCGGAGCAACTGAATATGAAGATGGGAGAAGGGGTGCTTGTGGTATCCGTCCAACAGTTCAGCCCTGGTCATGATGCTGGTATTGAACCAAATGATGTTATTCTGGAGATTGATGGTGAAAAAGTATCCTCCGTCCTTGGCTTTGAAAGCCAGGTAAGCGAGTTAACTCAGGGCACCGTCTCCATTTTTAAAATCAAAAGAGGAGAATTTTGCTTTCATTGTTTCGTTGACGTATTTTGACCCCCTCATTGCATCCATCGATCCATTGAATTCTTACCAATTTTCAATTGCGGAGCAGAGCATAAACCTCAAATTTCACAAACCTACGCCAATAGTGCAAAGACGCGACTAAATGTTCTTTCTTTTGCATTGTGCCGGAAAGGCAACTCCTCAGGTTGTCTGAATGAAATGGTAGCATGATGACAAGTTCCATTTTCTAAATTCATGCTCATTTGAATTGCCAGAAAACGGAAAAGCAGGTTCAGTAAATCAGAGAAAAAAAGATGGTTTCTCTGCCTGCTGGCAATCGGATTGGTCGGGTGATCCCAAATTGTATGCTTTCGTTCTGGACCTCATGTACGATATTGCGCCAATGGCGGTGGGAATTTCTCGGTATGTTGAAATTCCGTTCAAACAAAAATCGAAATTGGAGTCCGCCATTTTGTGAACAACCCGAAATTTAAGATTACGCAGTGCCTGGTTGAAAAGGGACAATTTATCCTTCAAGCTATTATTGCGAGGAGCGAAGCGACGAAGCAATCCCATGTTTTTATTGTGACTGCTTCGGCAAAAACGCCTCGGAATGATTGTGATGCTTGAATTTTGGCTGTTAGCAGACTGGCGTTGCTTGGTTAGATCACATGAAGCGACGTTGATCATGCAATTTCAAGCCGACTAACATCCCCCTGGCCCTCTATCCTGCTAATACATTTTACAAAAGTAGGAATGGCTTAAAGTGCTGTTTTGAAAGGGAATTTAGGGCGATGGGCGGGTAAATCTAACGAAGCGGGGTTAGGCGCTTTCGATTATTTTGCATCGGAGCAGATGAATATTTTATTTTTGGATGACGAAAGGATTGGGTATGGATAGCGGAATATTCGCCAATGGATTTGAAGAATTGACAGGAGAGTTTGAAGTTTTTCATAAAAAGTCAGCCGTGCCGATCGAATTTTGCCATGGTGTTCATTTCCAATCGTTACAATTGTTCGATGTTGTCTGCCATTTTGACAGGCTTTAATCTAAAATTGTGCTATTGCTCCTGCTGGGCGTGCTTCTAAAAAACATGGAGTTAAATGGAAATGGGTTGATGGCACAGTGTTTGTATTAATGAAGAAAAAAATGTCGATGAACAATAAATCTGAGGAGGCAGCGATGTATCGAGGTATGTTTTTTTATCCCTGGCAAGATCTGAGGAATTTGCGGAAAGAAGTGCATCGGGTGGTCAAAGATTTTCTGAAAAATGAGCCAGATTGGGAAACTGGATATTGGCAACCATCTGTTGATTTGGTTGAGACGGATGAGAGCTTTGTGGTTGTTGTGGAAATTCCTGGGGTGAAGCGGGAGGAAATCAAAATCAGCATGAACGAGAATAATCTTCGGATCAGCGGGGAGAGAAAGCCGCTGCATGATCCCAAGCATCATCTTCGTTCGGAATGTTACTATGGGCCATTCCGACGCTCGATTCGTATTCCAGATGAAGTGAGCAAAGAGGGAATAACGGCGAAGTATGAAAATGGATTGCTTGAGATCACTTTGCCCAAGCAAAAGATATCAGCGGCGCAGGAGATAAAAATTGAGGTGAATTAATTGATGGAGAGGATGAATGTCGCAACAGAGCAACCATGACAAGGAATTTGAGATCAAAATTACGGAAGAGAATGTGGAAAGCCCAGGCAGCGATCAGCCATTAGCAGCCGACCAAAAGACCGAAAGCACAGATTCGCCAGCACAGCCGAGTGCTGGGGCTGAAACCATGGAAAAAAACAATTATCTGGAGCAATTGCAGCGACTGCAAGCCGAGTTTATGAATTACAAGCGGCGAATCGAAAAGGAACGGCTGGAACTTTCAACTTTATTCAAAAGTGAATTGGTGGGTTCGCTTTTGCCAGTGATCGATGATTTTGAGCGAATGTTAAATCATTTAAATTCAGATGATGTGCAGAACGAATTTTTGAGTGGTGTGAAATTGATTTATCAAAAAATGATGGATATTTTGGGGGCACAAGGGCTGAAGCGAATCCATGCTACGGGACAACGCTTCGATCCCGAACTTCATGAAGCGGTCATGAGTGAAAATAACCACCATGACGGCGAGGCGATCGTTGCGGAAGAATGGCGTTCGGGCTATCAGTTTAACGATCGATTATTACGACCAGCACAGGTGAAAGTGATTAAATTGGAGAAGGCAACTGAGAATTAAACATGCCGAAGCGAGATTACTACGACATATTAGGGGTAAGCGAGAATGCCTCAGAGGATGAGATCAAGCGAGTATATCGCGAGCTCGCCAAGAAATATCATCCCGATAAGAATCGGGGTGATAAAACTGCTGAGGCAAAGTTTAAGGAAATCTCGGAAGCTTACAATGTGCTTCGGGATCCGGCCAAACGCAAGCAGTACGACCAGATGCGAAAGTATGGTGCATTTGCCGGCGGATCACCCGAGGGCTTTGGTGGATTTGATTTCAGCCAGTTCTGGCGTCCCGGGACATCCCGAGGACGACAGTCTGGGAGTTTTTCTTTTGAGGATTTATTCGGGTTTGGCGGTTTGGGCGATATTTTCGGTGACTTCTTTGATTTCGGGGATCGGTTTCGTCGAGAGCGACAAGGTACCAGTGAGAAAGGTGAAACTCTTTATCATGAACTAACCATTCCATTTGAATTAGCGATTCATGGGGGTAAGCAGGTAATCAACATTTCGCTCGAAGAACCGTGCCAGCGCTGCGATGGGAGCGGTGCGGCTCCAGGGATCAAACCGATAACCTGTCCCGAGTGCAATGGGAGGGGAACTCTCTCATTCTCGCAAGGATTCTTTGCGGTCAATCGAACCTGTCCTCGTTGCTTCGGCCGGGGGACGATCATTGAAAAAAGCTGCCCAGTATGCGCGGGAACTGGCGTGGTTCGAACCAATAAGAATTTGTTCGTCACGATTCCGCCGGGCATCGCAGACGGTACCAAGCTCAAATTGAAGGGCCAGGGGGCAGCTGGCACCAAAAATGGGCCGCGGGGCGATATTTATATCACTTTGCATGTGGCCCCTCACCGGTTTTTTACCCGAAAAGGGAATGATATCTATTGCGAAGTCCCATTGGACATAATTCAGGCGATCAAAGGCACCAAAATTCGTGTAAAGACAGTCTATAATCAAAAAGTCGATCTGAAAATTCCACCCGGCACACGGGACGGAAAAACTTTTCGATTGAAAGGATTGGGCGTTAAGAGCAAAACAGGGACCGGTGATCAATATGTCACCATCCGGGTTGTCCGACGATCCAATTTAACCGATGAGGAACGAAAAATTATCGAGCAATTTGAGAATAATGGTCGGTTCAATTGAGCCTACCTGGAATAATTATCAGGATTGGATTGTCGAATCCATGTAACTCGGTGGCACGCTGTTCAATGAAACAGAGAAGTTGATGGATCTGCCGAGAGATTGGATGGACAACAGTGCGATTGAGAGGCGAGTCGCTTCATGAGCAGGTTTTGCCAAATTGGCATCATAAACAAAAGGCAACAAAATTCGATTTAAGTCGTTTAACTTTCAAGCTTGACGGCAATCGCGCATAACCAAATTTGATCTCACTAAAAATTTATTTGTTAGGAGGAAAAAGAGATGGCAATGACAAAGCGAAATATTACACTGTTGATATTGGTCGGCATTCTCGGTGTGATCGCCGGCCTTATCATTTCGGCCAATTTTAATTTGATTTTTAATGGATTTGCCTCAAATGAATCTTCAGCGGCGAAGGTCAGTTATTCCGAGCATCGGGAATCGGGCACACCCGCAATCGCTGAACCAAGTGAGAACCAGCTAACAAGCACGGATGCTCTGGTTCAACTTGAGCAGGCCTACATTCAGGTGGCTGAAGCGGTCAAGCCATGGGTGGTGACCATTACCAGCGCCAAAATTATCCGCTATCGGCAGCTTTTCAGTCCCTGGGACGAATTTTTCGAATTTTTTGGTGAGCCGGATCAAAGACGGCGTCGTGACGACAGTGGTGAGCGAGAGTTTCGACAAGAAGGTTTGGGCTCTGGGGTTATCGTCAGCGCGGATGGCTATATTCTCACCAATAACCATGTCGTTCAGGAAGCGGATGAAATTCGAGTGATTACGGCGGATAAAAAGGAGTATGTCGCAAAGCTTGTTGGTCGTGATGAGAAAACCGATGTTGCAGTGGTAAAAATTGATGCCAAGAATTTGCCCTATGCCCGGATGGGCGACTCGGATAAAATCAAAGTCGGCCAAATCGTCATGGCGATCGGGAATCCATTTAGCCAGCAACTGCAACTGACGGTGACGGATGGTATCATTAGTGCGAAAGGCCGATCCAATATCGGCATTTCGTCCTATGAAGATTTTATCCAAACCACTGCGGCGATTAATCCTGGCAATAGCGGGGGTGCGCTGGTGAATTTGAGAGGGGAACTCATCGGGATTAATACGGCTATTATTTCGCGGTCTGGCGGGTTCAACGGAATTGGCTTTGCCATTCCCATCAACATGGCCCGGCGCGTCATGGAAATCTTGATTGACAAAGGTTATGTCGTCCGCGGGTATTTGGGTGTAACCCCGCAAGCGATCGATGAAGATATGACCCAGGCTCTTGGGCTGGAAAGCTCCGAAGGGGCATTGATCGCCAGCGTTGAACCTGGTACTCCAGCCGACAAAGCGGGATTAAAAGAACAGGATGTCGTCTTGGAAGTGGATGGTCGCAAAATTATCGATGATAATGATTTTCGATTGAGGATCGCCGAGCGGAATCCTGGTGATAAAGTAAGGCTGAAAATTCTGCGCGATGGAAAAATCCGAGAGATCGTGGCGACCCTTGCGGAACGGCCCGACGATCGTCCGCCGAAACAATTAGCCGCAAAAGAGAGCGAAAAGTTGGGCATTAAAGTGGCGAATCTAACTCGCGAACGAGCGCGGCAATATGGCTTTGAAAACGAAGAGGGCGTCGTCATTATCGAAGTAAATCAGGGCAGCATGGCGTATCGCAAAGGCGTTCGCGAAGGCGATCTCATTACTTCGGTGAATCGGCAACCAGTGACCAGCATCCGAGAATATGAAGAAATCATGGATCAAGTGAAACCGGGGGACGTTGTTGTATTGCGATTGAAAAAGAAGGTCGGAAATACGCTCACGAATTTCTACGTGACCATCCGCGTCCCTAAATGATTAAATATAGTCAATGAACGGTAAATCGAGTGTGATGCTTCTTGGTTCGTGACGATCGTGGAAGTAAACGGAATTTGCCAACTGGATTAGGCAGCGGGTGAATGGAACAAGGTTTTGAGAGAGAGATCGATTCAGCTAAGCGTCAAAGCGCGCGGTTCGATCCGTTGGCAAATTCCTGGCAAATGATCGGGCATTTTTCTGGCTTGACATATATCTGGGGTAAATGAACGAGGTAAACGGGAGAGGTTAGCAATGCCGACGTACGATTATCATTGTGAGGTTTGTGGCTATCATTTTGAACATTTCCAATCGATCAGTGCGCAGCCATTGAAAAATTGTCCTAAATGCAATGGTCCAGTGCAACGATTGATTGGTCCCGGTAATGGATTTCTATTCAAAGGAAGCGGATTCTACATTACCGATTATCGTAGCTCCTCATATAAATCAGAAAAACAAAAGGAGGAGGCCGGAAGCTCTGCTTCCTCGGGATCGAGTAGTTCTAGCAAGTCGAATGGGTCAGTCGGTACCAAAACATTGTCAGAAAATACTGTCAAAAAGGCAGAGTGATGGCAAAATGCCGGTATAGCGGCATTGCCATCCTCTACTGGGCAAACTTCTATTTCCATAAAATATATTAGATTGCAAGTTTGCCTTTTTTCATTTTTAGTGGCATGGATTTTGCAAAAATCAGGGCAAAACGTGGAAAGAAAGTTGGATGAAATGAGAATATTGAGAGGCCATTTGTTGATAAATAGAAAACAATGAGGAGGCAGTTCATGGGCAAAATAATTGGAATTGATCTTGGGACAACAAACTCTTGTGTGGCGGTGATGGAGGGTGGCGAACCGGTGGTTATTCCTAATTCGGAGGGCGGTCGCACCACCCCTTCAGTCGTTGCCTTCACTAAGGATGGGGAACGGCTGGTTGGACAAATAGCAAAGCGCCAGGCGGTCACCAATCCCAAGAATACGATTTATTCGATTAAACGGTTTATGGGGCGACGTTACGATGAAGTGAAGCGGGAGATTGAAGAAGTCCCTTATGAAGTGGTGCGTGGCAAGAACGATGTGGCGCGAGTCAAAATTGGTGATAAAGAGTATTCGCCGCAAGAAATTTCTGCTATGATCTTGCAGAAGATGAAACAGACGGCGGAAGATTATCTGGGACATAAGGTCACCGAGGCGGTGATTACGGTTCCGGCATATTTCAATGATAGCCAGCGCCAAGCGACCAAGGAGGCCGGTGAGATCGCTGGGTTGAATGTCCGACGAATCATTAATGAACCGACCGCGGCATCCTTGGCGTATGGTTTGGATAAGAAGAAAGATGAAAAGATCGCGGTGTTCGATTTGGGAGGCGGTACCTTCGATATTTCCATTCTGGAGATCGGCGATGGTGTCTTCGAGGTCAAGTCGACCAATGGCGATACTCACTTGGGTGGGGATGATTTCGACCAGCGGATCATTGATTGGATGGTGGATGAATTCTTGAAGCAGGAAGGTGTCGATTTGTCGAAGGATCCAATGGCGCTGCAGCGACTCAAAGAGGCGGCAGAAAAGGCCAAATGCGAGCTATCAACGGTGACGCAGACCGATATCAATTTGCCATTCATCACGGCGACCAATACGGGGCCGAAACATCTGAGCATGACCTTGACGCGTGCGAAGTTCGAGCAACTGTGTGACGATCTTTTTCAGAAGCTAAGAGGACCGTGTGAAATTGCGCTCAAGGATGCTGGCCTAACAGAACGTGACATCGATGAGGTCGTGTTGGTGGGTGGCGCAACCAGAATGCCTCGCGTTCAAGAGATCGTTCGCGAAATATTCAAAAAAGAACCTCATAAGGGGGTCAATCCAGATGAGGTGGTAGCAATCGGTGCGGCGATTCAAGGAGGCGTTTTGGCTGGCGATGTGACCGATGTGCTGTTGTTGGATGTGACGCCGCTCTCGTTGGGCATCGAGACGTTGGGAGGCGTGTTCACCAAGCTGATCGAAAAGAATACGACCATCCCGACCCGGAAATCGGAGATTTTCTCCACGGCGTCGGACAATCAACCTTCGGTGGAAATCCATGTGTTGCAGGGTGAGCGCGAGATGGCGGCGGATAATCGAACGTTGGGTCGGTTCCATCTCGATGGTATCCCGCCTGCGCCACGAGGCGTTCCTCAGATCGAGGTCACTTTTGATATCGACGCCAATGGCATTTTGAATGTGTCGGCAAAGGACAAAGCCACTGGCCGAGAGCAATCGATCCGAATTGAGGCTTCAACCGGGTTGACCAAAGATGAGATCGAAAAAATGGTCGCCGACGCCAAAGCTCACGCAGCAGAAGATCGAAAAAAACGCGAACTGGCCGATCTGAAGAACCAGGCCGATCAAATTGCTTATCAGACTGAGAAGAACTTGAAAGAGCTTGGTGACAAGATCGACAGTAGCTCAAAAAGCAAGCTCGAAGCCGCCGTCGGTCGCGTGAAAGAGGCCATCAAATCCGATAATATGAACGAGATCCGTTCGAGCATGGAAGCATTGAACCAAATTTGGAACGAGGTCTCGGCGAAGTTGTATCAACAGCAGGCTGGCGGCGCTGCTGGTGCCCAACAAGGTGCCCGATATGATGCTGGCGCCGGTGCCAAGAGTGAAAAAGATGTCGAAGAAGCAGATTATGAAGTGGTGGATGATGAGAAGAAATAGGTTCGATTCTGCTTCTATGTGAATGCTTCAACAGAAGAGCGAGGTAAATCTACCTCGCTTTTTTTATTTTCATTCCAACGAAGCCGCAAGGCCAACTCATATGCGATTTAATTGCTTTTCTCCATCGCTACCTTTGGATCCTTCATTGACTTGATGATTCGGACACCTGAGATAAAATGACCTGCTAAGATCCGATTAAGATAGACGGGAAACCGATGATCATGCCCAATCTGTCATAAAAAAGACTTGACAACGACAACTTATTTGTCTATCTTTGATAGGCCAATGAAGTGGCTTGGTCACGAAAGCAGGGGCGCGGCAAAAAAACGGTTATTCCGCACGTTGCAAATTGAATGACGGTAATTCAAATGACAACCATAAGTGAAGTAGTGAGAAAATGCAAAGCGGCTCTTGAAAGCCATTATGGCTCTCAACTCAAGGGACTGATTCTGTATGGGTCCGTAGCACGCAACCAGTCTGATTCAATGAGTGACATTGATTTGCTTGTCTTACTAAGCAAACCGTTCGACTATTTCTCAGAACTTCGGCAAGTAATCGAAGTGCTATATCCCGTCCAGTTAGAATCAGAGCAGCTTATTTCTGCCAAGCCCGTGTCCCCCGATGAATTTGAGCAAGGAAGCATTCAACTGTACCGAAATGCCAAACGGGAGGGGATACTGATATGATGCCAGTGCACGAGCAGGAAATTGCTGCCAACCTTGAACGAGCCGAGCAGTCCATCCAGGCGGCTAAAGATTTGGCGATCAGGGGATACCACGATTTTGCAGCGGCGCGCGCGTATTATGCCGCCTTTTACGGAGCCACAGCAGTTTTGCTGAACGAGGGTTTGGATTTCAGCAAGCATAGCGGAGTCATCGCTTCGATTCATCAGCGCTTCGTCAAAACAGGGAAACTGAGCAAGGAACAAGGCAAGGATCTGAACTGGCTTTTTGAGATACGAAACATTGGGGATTATGGAGGCACAGCACACGTGTCTCCCGCACAAGCAGAGCGAGCGATTCAAGCCGCCGAGAGTTTCTTGAGAGCTGTCAAGTCTTTGCTGAACAGATGAACAAAATGCTGGCTACCGATGAGTTGCAGTGTCAAGACCCTGCACCTTAAAATTTCGGATCATTTTTGACAAGTCATTTAGAGGACGCGCCATCCCCTTCCCTGCGCGGCGGACAAATCATCCTTCGTCCCTTTCTC
>Ga0209227_1000165_pt1 | contig 55519 bp, 44 predicted proteins | sample YNPBryantNP2012_FD_185815 | JGI IMG/M metagenome (GOLD analysis project Ga0209227, IMG submission 185815) | Anoxygenic and chlorotrophic microbial mat microbial communities from Yellowstone National Park, USA - YNP Bryant NP 2012 (SPAdes)... ...
AAGTGAGGTCATTCACCCAGGGGCGACCCGCCGGGTCGCCCGTGGGGTCGCTCCGCCCTGCCCCCTCTGCTCCCGCCGGGTCTGTGACCCGCCCGGTTCGTAGGACAACTGCTCGCAGTTGTCCTACGCCAACCCCACCCCACCTTGCTCCCCCCGCCGAATTGAAGTACAATACAGGCGCACCGATGAGCGAGACGCTACTCAACAACCGCTACCGCCTGCTCGAAGTGATCGGGTCGGGCGGTATGGCCGTCGTCTACAAGGGCGTAGACGTCCTGCTGCACCGCCCCGTCGCCATCAAAATCCTGCGCGAGGCGTATGCCAGCGACCCGACCTTTCTGACCCGCTTCCAGCAAGAGGCGCGTTCGGCCGCCCAGTTGGACCATCCCAACGTCGTCACCATCTATGACGTGGGGGAGGACCATGGCCGTCACTATATCGTGATGGAGTATGTCGACGGCGAAGATCTCAAGACCCTGATCCGCCGCGAGGGCCGGCTCAGCGTGGAACGGGCGGTCAACATTGCGACGCAGATCGCCGCCGGCGTGGGCCACGCCCACAAGGCCGGCATCATCCACTGCGACGTCAAGCCCCAAAACGTGCTGGTGACGCGGGAAGGCGTCGCCAAGGTAGCCGACTTTGGCATTGCCCGCGCCCTCTCCGAGTCAGGACTGACCGATTCGGAGGTCGTTTGGGGCAGCCCGCTCTATTTCTCCCCCGAGCAGGCCGCCGGCGAGCGCCCCATCCCCGCCTCCGATGTCTATAGCATCGGCGTCGTGCTCTACGAGATGCTGGCCGGCGAACCGCCCTTCCAGGCGGAAAAGCCCACCGCCCTGGCGCTCATGCACCTCCGCGAAGAGCCGCCGCCGCTGACGAGCCGCAATCCCCACGTGCCGCCGCAGTTGGAGTGGATCGTCCGCAAGCTGATGTCCAAAGAACCGGCCAACCGCTATCGCACGGCCGATCAACTGGCCATGGTGCTGGAAAAATACCGCACCCAGCTCGATCAGGCAACGGGTTTCTACCGCCTGCCGGATACGTCAGGAGAGACCACCTCCACCCGCCCCGTCGGTGCACAGACAGCACCGCCGCCCGCCGGTCCGGACTGGCGGACGTGGATCCTGGGGGCCATCGCCACCATCGCCGTCATCGGCCTGGTGCCGCTGTGGGCGCTGGTCTACCGCGCCTGGACCCGCTCCAGCGCCCCTCCGACGGTGGCGCCCCTGCCACCCACCGCCACAGCCACTGTCGCCATGGTCCTCGTGCCCGACGTGCAGGGACGGTTGTGGGAAGACGCGCGCGCCGACATCGAGGCGGCGGGCCTGCGCTTTACACTGGAAGAGCAGGTCAACGCTGCTGCCCCAGAGGGCACCATCATGCGCCAGGAGCCCGCGCCGGGCCAGTACGTGCCGCGCGGCTCCGAAGTGCGCCTCTTCATCGCCGGGCCGCCCCAGATGGTCACCATGCCGCGGGTAGTCGATCTGCCAGTCGACCTGGCCCGCCAGCAACTGGAAGAGGCCGGCCTGCAGGTCGTCACCCTCGATCCGGTATGGGCTTCTATACCGGCCGACACCGTCATGATGCAGCAGCCAGAGGAAGGGACGCAGATTCAGGCTGGCGGCGTCGTCACGCTGACCGTCAGCGGGGGCACGGCGGTGCCCATCCGCGTCCAGGCCAATCTGGGCAACATCATCGTGCTCGAAGAGGCCGAACTGCTGCAGGCGCGCTTCCGCCCCGGCGACATTGTGGCCCTCTCGCTGCGCTGGCGGGCGCTGGCGGCCATCCCCGCCCCCTATGTCGTCTTTGTCCACCTCATCGGCCCCGACGGCAATCTGGTGGCGCAGGAGGACGTCCAGCCGCTGCAGGGCACCCGCCCGACGACCACCTGGGTAGCAGGGCTGGCCCTGTGGGACCCTCACCAGGTCTATCTCCCCGCCAACGCGCCGCAAGGTACCTATCAGGTGCGGGTGGGCATGTACCCCGTCGGCCAGCCAGAAAACCGCCTGACGGTTGTCGACCCCGGCCAGGCAAGCGTAGACTCGAACAGCATCCTCATCGCCGAGGTCGAAATCGCGCCCTGGCGGTAACCGTTCCCCAGCCCGACACGGATCCCAGTACAGATTACCCGGAACGCCCCCACCTTCCGTGTAATCTGTGTAATCTGTGGCAAACCCGCCAATCCGCTGCTGTTTGAGGCCGACTCTTACGCTTTTATAATATCGCCGCATTGTAAACCCGTGTTGTTTCTGGTATAATGAGCAGCAAAGAGGGGAGGTCTATCGTGAATCAATCACGTTTTCGAGGCAGTACGCTGATCACGCTGCTCCTGTTGGCAGCGGCGATCTTTTTGATCTACAGCATGATCGGCTCCTCCCGCCAGCTAGAACGGGTGTCGTTCAGCCAGGTGGCGGAGCAGGTCAGAGCCGGCAACGTCGAGAGCATCCAGATCACAGGGAACAACCTGGAGGTCCACCTGCGCGACGGGAGCCAGTTTGTCTCCTCCAAGGAGCCCGGCGCGACGGTCGTCGAACAGCTCCAGGTGTTGGGCGTCCCAGCGGAGCAGATCGCCACGGTGCGCATTGAGGCGATCGAGCCGCCCGACTGGAGCATGTTGTTGAACGCGGGGCTGATGCTGTTGACGGTCGTCATCCTCTTTGGCGGCGGCTATGTCTTTCTGCGCCAGTTCCAGGGGGCGAACAACCAGGCCCTTTCCTTCGGCAAGAGCCGCGCGCGCCTCTACAGCAGCGACCAGCCCACCGTCACCTTCGACGACGTGGCGGGGGTGGACGAGGCCAAAGAAGAGCTGCGCGAGGTGGTCGAGTTCCTCAAAGAGCCGCAAAAGTTCGTCCAGTTGGGCGCGAGAATCCCCAAGGGCGTGCTGCTGGTCGGCGCGCCGGGCACCGGCAAGACGCTGCTGGCCAAAGCGGTGGCGGGGGAAGCAGGGGTGCCCTTCTTCAGCATCTCGGGCTCTGAATTTGTCGAAATGTTCGTCGGCGTGGGCGCCTCGCGCGTCCGCGACCTGTTCGACCAGGCCAAGCGGCACAGTCCATGCATCGTCTTTCTGGACGAGATCGACGCGGTGGGACGGCATCGCGGGGCCGGGCTGGGCGGCTCGCACGACGAGCGCGAACAGACGCTCAACCAGATTCTGGTCGAGATGGACGGTTTCGACACGGACACCAACATCATCATCATCGCGGCGACAAACCGGCCCGACATCCTGGACCCGGCGCTGCTGCGGCCGGGGCGCTTCGACCGGCGCGTTGTCCTCGACCGGCCCGACATCCGCGGCCGCGAGGAGATTCTGGCCGTCCACGTCCGTGGCAAGCCGCTGGCCGACGACGTCAATCTCTCTGTCCTGGCCAAGAGCACGCCCGGCTTTGTCGGCGCTGACATCGCCAACCTGGTCAACGAGGCCGCCATCCTGGCCGCCCGGCGAGGCAAAAAGTTCATCGGCATGTCCGAGTTCCAGGAGGCGATCGAACGGGTCGTTGCCGGGCCGGAGCGCAAGAGCCGCCTGCTGTCGAAGGAAGAACAGCAAATCATCGCCTATCACGAGGCCGGACACGCCCTGGTCAGCCACTACCTGCCCCACTGCGACCCGGTGCACAAGGTCTCGATCGTCGCGCGGGGCATGGCCGCGGGCTACACCATCGCCCTGCCGGAGGAAGAGCGCCGCGTCGTCAGCCGCTCCAAGTTCGAGAGCCAGCTCGCCTTCGCCCTCGGCGGACGGGCGGCGGAGGCGCTGGCCTTTGGCGAGGTGACTACCGGCGCGGCCAATGACCTGGAGCAGGTGACCGAGACAGCGCGGGCAATGGTGACCCGCTATGGAATGAGCGACCGCCTCGGCCCAATGACCTTCGGGCAGAAGGAAGAGCTGGTCTTTTTGGGCAAGGAGATCGGCGAGCAGCGCGACTATAGCGAGGCGGTAGCCCAGCAGATCGACGAGGAAGTACGGCGCATCGTCCACGAGGCCTACGAGCGGGCGATGGCGGTGCTGACCGGGCACCGCCAGGAGCTGGACAGGCTGGCACAAAAGCTGATCGAGGCCGAGACGCTGGAGGCAGACGAGTTCATTGCCGTGATCGAAGGGCGGATGCCACCGCACAGCTCGACAGGCGGCAGCGTTCCCGTCGAGGTGCCCGCTCCCAGCCACGCGCCGGTCAAGACCGCGCCCAAGCTGGAGATGCCGCCACGGCCAGCGCCGGCATAGCGCGGTCATCCCTTTGTGACAGCAGCAGGTAGCTGCCTGCCGTCCGCGCGCTGGGCCCTCACCCCCCATGGCCCCCGCCCCTCTCCCGCAAGCAGGAGAGGGGCGGGGGGTAGGGGGTGGGGTGAGGGAAGCGTTCTCGGCGGTAAAATGGGGGCGGGCTTTCAAGCCCGCCCTACAAATCCCTATTCCCCAGCCTGTGCAGCCTGTGCAGCCTGCTCCGCTTTGGCCCGCTCTTCAGCGACCAGCATGCGCCGCAGCGTCTTGCCGACAAAGGTCTTGGGCAACTCGTCGCGGAACTCGATCGAGCGTGGGTACTTGTATTTGGCCAGCCGCTCCTTCGACCACTCGATGATCTCCTCCTCGGTGGCGGTCATGCCCGGCTTGAGCACCACCCAGGCCTTGACCGACTCGCCGCGGTACGGATCGGGGACGCCAGCCACGGCCACGTCGAGGATCTTTTCGTGCTCCTTGAGCACTTCCTCCACCTCGCGCGGATAGACGTTGTAGCCGCCGCAGATGATCATGTCCTTCTTGCGGTCGACGATGTAGAAATAGCCGTCCTCGTCCATCTTGGCAATGTCGCCGGTAAAGAGCCAGACATTGCCATCGGGCAGTTCGCGCAGGGCGTTGGCCGTCTCGGTGGGCATCTGCCAGTAGCCCTTGAAGACTTGCGGCCCGCGGATGACCAGTTCGCCCTCCTCGCCAATGTCGAGGAACCTGGTGCCGGTATCCAGATCGACGATCGCCGCGTCGACGTCCGGCAGCGGGAAGCCGATGCTGCCCTCGCGGTTCTCGCCGTGCATGGGGTTGCAGTGGGTGGCCGTGGGCGCCTCGCTCAGGCCAAAGCCCTCGCGCAGGTTGCCGCCGGTCAACCTCTCGAACGTGGTCTGGGTCTCGCGCAACAAGGGGGCCGAGCCGCTGATGCAGGCGCGGATGGATTTGATGTCCACCTTCCCTTCCAGTACCTTGGGATGGTGGTTGATCGCGTTGTACATGGTCGGCACGCCGGGGAAGATGCTGGGCCTGTACTTGTTGATGCTGCCCAGGACATCCTCCATGTCGCGTGGGTTGGGGATGAGCACCAGCGTCGCCGCAGCGGCCAGCCCGAAGCACATGGCCGCCACCATGCCATAGACGTGGAACAGCGGCAGCGCCACCAGCACGATCTCGCCCGCCTCAATCGTGTCCGGCAGCCAGTACTTGATCTGCAAGGCGTTGGCAACCAGGTTGCGGTGCGTCGCCATGGCGCCCTTGGAGATGCCGGTCGTGCCGCCAGTGTACTGAAAGATCGCCACGTCCTCGGCGGGGTTGATCTCCACCCTGGGCCGGTCGGCTGGCGTGTAGCGGCTCAGCAGCTCCTGGAACCAGTGGTCGCCGGCGACCAGCTCGGCGCGGTGGCCCTGCTTCTTCTCCATCAGCAGCGTAAAGAGCAGCTTGAGGTGGGGCGGGAAGTACTCTTTGATGTTGGTCACCACGACGTTCTTGATCGCCGTCTCACCCTGGATCTGCTTGACGACGCCGTAGAGCGAACTCATGACGATGATTGTCTCGGCGCCGCAGTCAGCCAGTTGGTGGGCCAGTTCGCGGGGGGAGTAGAGCGGGTTACAGGCGACGACAATGCCTCCGGCCTTGAGGATGCCAAAGTAAGAAATGAGAAACTGCGGGCAGTTGGCCATCAGGATGGCGACGCGATCCCCTTTCTTCACTCCCAGGCCAGCCAGCGCAGCAGCCATGCGGTCACTCAGCTCGTTGAACTGGCGATAAGTGACCTTGCCGTCTTTGATGATCATGGCAACCTGATCGGGATGTTTGCGCGCCGCCTCTTCGACGAAATAGTAAAGCGGTACGTTGGGATAATCGATGTGGTGGGGAACCCCTTTGTCGTATCGTTCGAGCCAGGGTCTTTTGATCATAGGTTACCTCCTCAAATCGTTAGGGGAAAGGGGCAATTGTGAACCAGTTTCTCGTTCTCCTCTCTTTCCGCTTCTCACCTCCGTTTTCCCGGCTGCAAGGTAATTGCCTGCTGCAAGATGAAGAACGTTCAGCCGCCGCTATCCCTCCACGCTGGCGATAGCAACAGCGGGTTCGACGTTTCCAAAGGCCACCTGCATGATCCCCGGCAGGTAGCGGTCCATCATCAGCACATTGACATAGACCAGCCGATGGACCAGCGGGACGCTGAGCTGGTCGCCCTCGACATCGATGCTGGTCTTGTAGCGAATCTCGCCGTCGTTCCAGTCCATCTCGAAATTGCCGATGATCAGGCCGTAATTGGCCCGCGTCAGAAACTCGGCCATCGCCGGGCGGCGGTTTTCGGGGACGTAGACGTCGAGAACGGAATAGAAGAGGAACTGCTCCTGCTCCTGGCGGACCTGAGCATAGCAGCGCCAGCTACCGTTATCCCCGCGGAATCCCGAGCGCAGCACCGGCCGGCCCTCCATCTGCTCATAGGGCCAATTGTCCTCGCGGAAAAAGCGGACGACAACGTCCATCATGCTTTCGGTGGCAAAACTTTCCATGGCAGCTCCTTTCTGGTATGTTACCAGTATAGTGATAGCGTGAAGAAAGTCAAGCGTAGAGACAGCAGCTAGATAGCCATCCCGCGCGCCTGGGCGCGACGGGCCATCCATTCCTTGAGGTTTGCCGGCGGCGGCTCGGGCGCGTCGGCGCGCCGTTGCAGGCCAATGGCCCCCGTCGGGCAGGTCACCGTGCAGACGCCGCAGCCCACACAGCGCGCCTGGTTGACCCTCGCCACGTCCTCTGGCAGCGACAGCGCCGCAAGCGGACAGCGCTCGACGCACTCGCCGCAGCCGATGCACTCTGCCTCATCGACCACGGCCAAAAAGCCCGAATGGGCCACCGCGTTCGGCACCTGATACTCGGTCACGGCGCGCAGGACGGCGCAGCAGCAGGGGCAGCAGTTGCAGATGTAGAAATGGCCGTCCTGATAATTGCCGACGGTGTGCACCAGGCCGTCCTCTTCGGCGGCGCGCAGCAGGTGCAGCGCTTCCTCTTTGCTGATCGCCCGCGTCGACAGGCTGCCGTCGAAAGCGCCCTCGACCGGGGCCAGGTTCAGGCAGACTTCGAGCAGGTGGTCGCAGCCCTTGCCGATGAGCTTTTGCTGCACGCGGCAGATGCAGTCGCGTACCCCCCAGGCGCGGGCGCTCTCCACCAGCGCCGAGGCCCGCTCATAAGCCAGAATCTCCAGGTTGAAGGGCACCGCTTCATCCACCGGGACGACACGATGGATCGCCGGAGCAACGCCCAGAAGGGGCCGCGTGGCCGGATCGCTAAAATAGGCCTCTACCAGCTCGGCCAGCTCGCGGTCCATGCGCGGCAGTTGCTCTTCGTAGATGCCGACGACAAAGGGCATCAGCGCAAAGAGCAGCGTCCCCTCGCCACGGCGATAGCGGATCAGCCCCTTTCTGGCCATCTCTTTCAGCGTCCTGGCCGTCTGCTGGGGATCGGCGCCGACGCGGCCAGCAATGGCCTCCGGCGTCTCCAGCGAGAGATTCATCTGCGCGGCCAGTTCTGCCTCTTGCGGCGTAAAGAGTTTGGCCAGCAGCCGCAGCTCGATCCCGCTCTCGGTTGCCGGGAATCCGTTGGGAATGGCGTCCAGCCGCCGCGCCAGCCGCCGATAGACATCCTCCTCCATGTTGCCCTCCTCCTCCCTTGCTACTCTGGCCACAGGCCGCGCACAAAGACATCCGCGTCGAACGGTGCCAGGTCTTCCAGCCCCTCCCCGGTGCCCAGGAAGCGCACCGGCAGGCCGAGCTGATGGGCGATGGCAAAGACCATGCCGCCGCGCGCCGTGCTGTCGAGCTTGGCCAGGATCACTCCGCTCACCTGCACGGCTTCCTGAAAATGGCGGGCCTGGCTGAGGGCGTTCTGGCCGGTGGTGGCGTCGAGGACCAGCAGCGTCTCGTGGGGCGCGCCCTCCACCGCCTTGCCCGCCACCCGCCACACCTTCTTCAGTTCCTCCATCAAGTTGTAGCGGGTGTGCAGCCGGCCGGCGGTATCGGCGATGACCATGTCCATGCCGCGGGCGCGGGCGGACTGGATCGCGTCGTAGACCACGGCGCCGGGGTCGCCCCCCTCCGGCCCCCTGACCACCGCGCAGCCGGCCCGCTGGCCCCAGATTTCGAGCTGCTCCATCGCCGCCGCGCGGAAGGTGTCCGCCGCTGCCAGCAGCACCCGCCTGCCCGCCTGGCGATAGCGGTAAGCCAGTTTGGCGATGCTGGTTGTCTTGCCCGAACCGTTGACGCCGACCACCAGCACGACGTCCAGCGGCCGCCCGCCCAGGTCCAGCGGCGGCGGCTCGGGCAGGAGCCGCCGCAGCTCTTCCATCAACGCCTGTTGCAACCGGTCGGCGCGGAGGATGGCCTCATCCTGCGCCCGCCGCCGCAGCCGTTCGAGCAGCTCCAGCGTCGTCTCGACGCCGACATCGGCCTGGATCAGCAGGTCTTCCAGCTCCTCCCACGTCTCCGCCGTGACCTGGCTGGCGCCCAGCACCGCAGCAATGCGGCTAAAGATGGCATTGCGGGTACGGGTCAGCCCCTGGAAGATGTTGCGCATGCGCTACTGCTTTTCGTAGGGCTGCCCGTCCGCCGCAGGCGGCACTGCCTCGCCGACCACGCCGGCCAGGGCGATCATCGTCACCAGGTAAGGCGCCATCAACAGGAACTGGGAAGGGATGTTCACCTGAAGGATCGCCATGCGGGTCTGCAAGGCATCGGCAAAGCCAAAGATGAAGGCAGCGCCGAAAGCGCCAAAGGGCATCCACTTGCCAAAGATCATCGCCGCCAGGCCGATAAAGCCCTTGCCGGCGGTCATCACCTCATCGAAGCGGCCCACCGAGCCCAGGATCAGAAACGCGCCGGCCAGCCCGGCAGCCATCCCGCCGAGGAGGACATTGATGTAGCGGGTGCGAAAGACATTGATGCCCAGCGTGTCGGCAGCGCGGGGATGTTCGCCCACCGCCCGCGTGCGCAGCCCCCAGCGGGTGTAAAAGAGCATCACGTGCGTGGCGGCCAGGGCGATAAAGACCACATAGACCAGCGGATTCTGCTCGAAAAAGATGGGGCCGATGACGGGGATGCGCGAAAGGAGAGGGATGGAGACGCGGTCCATGATGCCCGGATTGTTGAGGTTCTGAAACTGGGCCAGGATGCGCGCGCTGAGAAAGCTGGTCAGCCCCACCGACAGGATGTTGATCGCCGTGCCGGCGACGATCTGATCGACCTTGAAGCGAACGGCCAGGACGGCCAGCAGCAGCCCCAGCAACGCCCCCACCAGCAGCGCGCCGAACAGCCCTGTCAGGAGCGCGGCCCAGGAGGGCCACCCCCAGACATTGGCCGCCACGCTGCCAAAGAGGGAAGCAAAGAAAGCGCTGGTGAGCATCATCCCCTCGATGGCGATGTTGATCACCGCGCAGCGCTCGCAGAGAACGCCGGAGAGGGCAGCCAGAGCGATGGGAACGGAGCGCAACAGCGCGCTGCTCAAGAGGCCGGTCAGGTTCGTCGAGCGGTCGCGGGCTGCCCAGATGATGAAAGCCAAGACAGCCAGAAGGGTCAGCACGCCGAGAGCCACGCTCAGCGAGACGTGGCGCCGGACGCAAAAGAGGCCAGCCAGTCCACCGGCCACAGCGAGCGCCGCCCACAGCAGCGCCCCTGCTGCCAGTGCACTCACGCTGGCCGCGCCCGTCACCCACCAGACCACGACCGCAATGGCGACCAGGATACCGATTCCCACTGCCGCGCTGCGGTTGCGCGTCACAAGCCGCCCCGCCTGCCAGCCGCCGACAAAAGCACACACCACGCCATAGACATACCAGGTCACCGCGGCAGGCAACACCAGGTCGCCTACCGGCAACGCTTGCGACTCGCCGCCGGGGTTCAGGACAAGGGTCGTTCTCTGCTCGGGGTGCTGATGGGCGGCAGAAGCACAGAGGGCGAGCAACAGCGCCGCGCCCAGGTACAGCAGGATGTAGAAAAACCGTTTCCGTCGCGTGTCCATAGCCACCCCCTACACATTGCCCCAGCCGCGCGTAAAGACCGTCTCGGCCGCCTCCTTGGGCGCGCGGACGCGGTAGAGGAGTCGGATCACTTCCGGCGCGGCGATAAAGATGATGATCAGCGCCTGGACGACCGAGATGATGTCGATGGGGACAAGGGCTGGCGGCGCCTGCATGCGCTGCGCGCCGGCCCGCAGCGCGCCGAACAAGAGCGCAGCCAGCAGCACTCCCACCGGATGGCTCTTGCCCAGCAGGGCCAGGGCAATCGAGTCGAAGCCATAGCCAGCGGAGAAGGCATTGGGCATGTAATGGATCACCCCCAGAATATCGTGCGCGCCAGTCAGGCCGGCCAGCGCCCCGCTGAGGGCCATCGCCAGCACAAAGCTGCGCGGTACATTGATCCCCGCCGTCCGCGCCGCCCGCGGGTTGGCCCCTACAGCGCGGATCTCAAAGCCCAGGGTCGTCTTGAACAGCAACCAGTAGACCGCCACGACGGCCAGCAGCGCCAGGATCAGGCCGACGTTGAGGCGGTTGGACGGGTCGTGGGGGAAGAACTGCGGCAGATAGGCCGAGGGCATGATCTCGGGGCTGATCGGCCGCGAGTCGCCCGGGCGCGACATGGGCCCGCCGACGTTGAGCAAATAGTCCGCCAGGCGGTAGGAGATATAGTTGAGCATGATCGTGTTGATCACCTCGTGGGCGCCGGTCTTGGCCTTCAGATAGCCAGCGATCGAAGCCCACAACGCGCCGCCGAGCATCCCCGCGCCCAGCGCCAGCGGCAGGTGGATGTACCAGGGCAGCCCCTGCAGGCTGTAGCCGACATAGACCGAGGCCAGCCCGCCGATAAAGTACTGTCCCTCGGCGCCGATGTTGAAGAGGCCGCAGCGGAAGCCGAGCGCCACCGCCAGGCCGGAGAAAATGTAGGGCGTGGCGATGCGCAGGGTCTCGGTCAGCGGGCGGATGGCGCGCATCAGCAGCACCGTGTCGCCGCTGCTGAGGTAGATGCGCAGCCCGTTGACAATACGCACCGGGTTACCAAAGGCGCCCTCGAAAAGCCCTCCATAGGCCTGGGCAATGGACTGTCCAGCCCGCGCCAGGCCAGCAAAGAAACCGACGCCAAAGGCTTCCCAGACCTTGGGATCGAAAGCGGCGATAAAGATCGCCCCGATGACCAGGGCGGTAAAGATGGCCAGGAAAGGCAGCAGCGCCGCCTGCCAGTTCCAGGCCATCAGCCGCGGCAGGAGGCCCTCGACCAGAGCTTCGCCCTGCGGGCCGACGCGGGTGCGCACCTTGCCAGAGCGCAGGGCCTCGGCCACCTCGAGAATCTTGCCCCGCGCCTCGGACGGAACGGCCGTATCGGCCAGGTGATAGGGCGCCAGCCCCACGCCGTCGTTGGCCAGGTCGAAGGAGCGCACGCCGCCTTCCAGCTTTCCCGTCACCGCCTGGCACACCGCCCGGTAAACCGCCTGGTCGACGCGCTTGACGGCGCTGGTCAGCAGGCGGTCGGCGCCGGCGACCTGGCCCTGCTCAAAGATCGTCCCCCATGCGTCCTGGTCGACGCCGATGACCCAGACGCCAGCCTGGGCCGCTGCCTGCAACGCCGCCCCGCCGCTCTTGCCGGCCGCGGCAAAGATGACGTCGACCCCCTGCTCGATCAGGCTCATCGCTGCCTGGTGGCCCGCCTCCAGGTCGGTGAACGAGTTGGTATACGCATGCACCAGCTCGGCGCGGCGGTCGGTGTAGGCCAGGCCGCGCTCAAAGCCACGGTGGAACTTGCGCACCGGCGGCACGTCCATCCCGCCGATAAAGCCCACCCTGTCCTTCTGGGTGACCAGCCCGGCCAGCGCCCCGGCCAGAAAGGCAGCCTGGTCCTCAGCAAAGACCAGGCCGGTGACGTTGCGGCTCTCGGGCAGCGGCTCGTAATCGACCAGAACAAAGTGGACCGCCGGATAGCGCATCGCCAGGCGCTCCACGGCTGCCCCCCTGGTTGAGCCGATGGTGACAATCAGCCCACAGCCCTCTTCGATCAGTTTCTGGATGTTGCTCTCATAGTGCATCGAGCTTTCCGTCTCGATCACCTTGAGCTCGAGGCCGTGTTCCTGGGCAGCGCGGGCCAGGCCCTCATAGGCATACTGGTTGAAGGTGCCATCATCGATGCGGCCCACATCGGTGACCAGCCCCACCTTGCGCTTGTCAGGCGACGTCTGCACTGTCCACCTCCCTCCGCTGCACGCCGGCCATCAGCAGGCCGATTTCCTGCTTTGTCACCTGGCCGGCGGGCAGGATGTCCACAATTTTACCGGCGTACATCACGGCGATCCGATCTGCCAGGCCCATCACCTCGTCCAGCTCTGAGGAGACCAGGAGAACGGCACAGCCCTGGTCGCGCCTCTCGACGATGCGGCGGTGGATGTACTCGATCGAACCCACGTCAAGGCCGCGGGTTGGTTGGGAAGCGATGAGCAACTGGATAGGCCGCGAGAATTCGCGGGCGACGATCACCTTCTGCTGGTTGCCGCCGGAGAGGTTCGATACCGGCGTCATCACGCTGGGCGTGCGCACGTCGAACTCGCGCACGCGCTGCTCGGCCTGGGTGCGGATCACTTCGCGCTGGAGCGTGCCCAGTCGCGCCACGGGCGGCTGGTAATAGGTGTTGAGCACCAGGTTGTCCATCACCGGAAAGCTCAGCACCAGCCCATCTCGCTGACGATCTTCCGGCACGTGCGCGGCGCCCTGCTGCAAGACCCGTCGCGGCACCGGGCGGCCAACCGTGTTGAGCCACCAGGTCCGCAGAAGCTGTCTCCTCGTCCCGCCGTCAACGCGGCGGAGCAGGGCCAGGAAGAATTGGAGCAGCAGTTCGGCGCTGCTCTGCGATGCCAGGCCGATGATATCCTCGCCCAGGATGCGCACCTGCCCGGAAAGGAGGGGTCGCAGGCCGGTCAGCGCCTGCACCAGCTCGGTCTGGCCGTTGCCCTGCACGCCGGCGATGCCGAGCACCTCGCCCTCGTGCACGGCGAAGGAGACGCCGCGCACGGCTATGTTGCCCCGGTCATCCATGACCTCCAGGTTCTCCACCTCCAGCACCTTCCTGCCAGGACGGGCCTCTTTCTTCTCTACCTGGAGAATCACCTCGCGGCCGACCATCATCGAGGCCAGCTTTTGCTCTGTCGTCTCGGAAGGGCGGGTTGTGCCGACGACGCGGCCGTTGCGCAACACAGTGATGCGGTCGGCAATGGCCATCACCTCTTTCAGCTTGTGGGTGATGAAAATAACCGCGTTATTGCTGGCGACCAGCGAGCGGATGACTTTGAAGAGCTCTTCCACTTCCTGAGGGGTGAGCACGGCCGTCGGCTCGTCGAGGATGAGAATGTCGGCGTGGCGGTAGAGCAGCTTGATGATCTCTACCCGCTGCTGGATGCCAACAGGCAGGGTCTTGACATAAGCATCGGGGTCGACCTGGAGGTTATAGCTCTGCGAGATCTCGCGGATGCGCCGGGCGGCTGCGGCCCGGTCGAGGAGCACGCCGTGGCGGATCGACTCGGCGCCCAGCATGACGTTCTCGGTGACGGTAAAGACGGGGACGAGCATAAAGTGCTGGTGGACCATGCCAATGCCCTGGGCGATGGCGTCGTTGGGGCTGCTGATCTCGGCTTTTTTGCCGCGGATGTAGATTTCTCCCTCATCGGGGGAATAGAGGCCGTAGAGGATGTTCATCAGCGTCGTCTTGCCGGCGCCGTTTTCGCCCAGCAGGGCATGGACCTCGCCTGGTTCCAACGTCAGGTCGATATGGTCATTGGCCAGAACGCCCGGAAAAGCCTTGGTAATGCCACGCAGTTCCAAAACAGGGGGCATAGCCGCCTCCTTTTAACGGGATGACAAAGACAGGGTGGGCGGTGCGAGGTCGAAGAGGACGCACCGCCCACCTGCTTTCATTCTGTCACGGCTGCGGACTACCAGCCCGTATCGATGGTGCCATCGATGATGCCCTGGCGCACCTGCTCCAGTTCGGCCTGCAGGTCGGCGGGCACGGCGCTCTCGAACTCGTGGAAGGGCGCGATGCCGACGCCGCCATTGGCGAGCGTGCCGACATAGACGCCACCCTGGAAGGTGCCGTTATAGGCCTGGCGGACAGCCTCCAGCACGGCCACGTCCATGTTCTTGAGCACGCTGGTCAGCGTGACGTTGCAGTACTCGGCAGCGCTGACGCACCAGTCGGTGTCGACGCCGATGAGCATCGTGCCGGGGTGCTCCTGGATCGCCGCGGCGGTGCCCAGGCCAACGGGGCCGGCGACAGGCATGATGATGTCCGCGCCCTCGGAGATCAGGTCCTCGGCGGCGCGGCGGCCATCGTCGGTGGACTCAAAGTTGCCGACGTACAGGTCCATGCCCAGCACCTCGACGTTCGTGCCGTGCTGCTGGTTGTAGTAGTTGACGCCGTTCTGGAAGCCGACCATGAAGATGGTCACCGGCGGGATGTCGATGCCGCCGAAGGTGCCCACCTTGCCGGTCTTGGTCATGCCAGCCGCCAGATAACCCGCCAGGAAGGCCGCCTCGTCGGTGGCAAAGGTCAGACCCAGGACGTTGGGGATGGTCGGGTCATAGGCAAAGTCGACGATGGCGAACTTGGTGTCCGGGTTCTGCGCGGCAAAGGTCGCCGTGTCCTCGCCCAGCAGGAAGCCGACGGTGATGATGATGTCATAATCCTGGTCGATGAACTGGCTGATGTTGGCCGCATAGTCGGTCTGCTGCTGCGACTCCAGATAGGCGACTTCGATGTCCAGCTCGTCGCGGGCCAGTTCCATGCCGTGCCAGGACGTGGCGTTGAAGGACTTGTCGTCGATACCGCCGACGTCCGTGACCATCCCAGCGCGGAAGGTGGGTGCCTGGGGCTGAGGAGCGCAGCCAAACAGCAGCGTTGCCAAAACGACCAAACTGAGTGTTGCAAGCAAACCCTTTCGCATCTTTTCTTCTCCTCTTTAGTAATAGTCTAAACTTGCGTGGGAAACGGCTCGTTTCGTCTTTTCTGGGCCTAGCACCACCTCCCAACCGTAGATTGGTGCTGACATTATGCACCTGAAAGAAAAAGAAGTCAAGCCAGGGTCAAGGCAAGGGATGCAGCACCTCGACACGGCCACTCTCCCCGTCCACCACCACGCGCGCGCCGCTGGGGATGCGCTCGATGGGCACATGGTCGACGCAGGGGATCTCGGCCAGGATGCAGCCCACAGCGACGATGGTCTCGCACTCGGCGTTGACGATGGCCAGCGGGGCCACGCCGTTGCGCTTGAGCCGGTAGAGGGTGTACGAGCCCACGGTCGAGCCCTTGCCGGTGGGAAAGACGAGCACCTTGCCGGCGATGGACTGCCCCTCCAGCTCGTGCCCCCGCTCGACGACGAGGCCGCTCTGCGGATCGACGCCGCCGAAGAACGAGATGGCCATCGACGTTACCAGCGCCTCGCCCTCCGCCCGCCCGCCGGAGATGCCGCGGCCGGGGAGCGCGTATCGCGTATCGCGTATCGCGTATCGCATATCGCTTATCGCGTATCGCATATTGCTTATCGCTTATCGCATATCGCTTATCGCAGTCCCATTCGTGCCCGATTCGTGTCGTTCGTGCCTTTCGTGCCCAGTTCGTGTCACTCGTGTCGTTCGCGTTGTGTGTCTCCCAGTGCCTCTTGCACAGCCTCGTCGAACGAGAGCAGGCGCGTCTGGAGGCCGTGTTTGGCGGCGGCGTAGTAGCAGGCTTTGGCGCTGTCCGTCGCCAGGGCGGTAAAGCGGCCGCGGATCGGCGCGACGACGCAGCATGTGTCGACTGCGAATTGGGCGCCGCTGGCCTCGATAACCTGCGTGTAGCCCATGCGGTCGGCCATTTCTTTCACCGGGCGGGCGGCAGTGATCCAGAACGTCTTGCGCACCCGCCGCCCCTCCAACAGTTCGGCGAGGCGGGCAATCTCGCGCAGCGACAGGTGCGGGCAGCCCAGGCTGACGAAATCGACCGGCCCGGAGGCGGTGTCGAGCGCCTGGCGGGCCGCGTCGATCTCGGCCCGCGTCACGACGAGCGTCTCCCCCGGCGGGGCGAACTGGGCCGCTTCGGGCGTGATGCCGGCCATGTGGAACAGCGCCACCCCGCCGTAGGTGGCGATGCTGGCGCAGAAGGACTTGAGTTCCTCCAGCGAGGCCGCCTCGACGCCGGTGATGTAGGGCACAGCGCGGCGGCCGCGCGCCTCCAGCTTCTGGCCCAGGGCGCGGCCCAACGCGCCCATGTCGGCGCTACCCTGCAGCTTGCTCTCCACCCGCACAGCCACGTCGGGCCGACGGTTCTCGTCCAGATGGTAGCCGTAAAGCGGCGTGCGCCCGGTCAGAGCCGCCGCCAGCGCGCTGGGGCCGCCCTCGCGGTTCGTCCGCGCGCCGATGACCGAGTTGGCATAGCAGACGGCGCTGCTCTCGGCCCAGGCGATGTGCTCGCCGTAGCGCGGCAGGTTGCCGACCAGATAGGGAGTGCAGGTGCAAGTCGTCACGATGCCCATGCGCGCAAAGGGCGCCAGCACCTCTTCCTGGCGGGCAGCAAAGTCGGCGTCGATGCCCAACGCCGCCCAGTTCTCCACGTCCATCCCCGCCGGGTTGAGCGTGGCCAGCACCCGCGCCCGCCCGCCGCCCTCGGCCATGGCCTTCAGGAAATCGAGGCCAGCCTCGCCCAGGTTGTCATAGCTGACCCCCGCGACCTGTACCGACGTGACCGGCACCATGCGCGCGGCGCCGTATATCCTGCCCAGGGCGACCAGGATTTCCATCGCCTTGCGTGTCGCCCAGCCCTCCTCGCCTGCCAGCATAGCCTGTTCTTCGGGGGTGAGGTTCATGATCGCCTATCGCCTATCGCCTATCGCCTATCGCCTGTCGCCTATCGCCTATCGCGTATCGCCTGGTCTTGTGAAGTGCTCCAGGTCGACCTGGGGATATGGCACTTTGTCGTAGCCCTCGCCGCCCAGGGGTTTGGTCAGGTCGAAGCCGATGCGGGTGGTGTTGTGCGTCTCCGCTTCGGCGCTGGGGTCGAGGCTGGAACCGGGCGCGCGCGGAAAGACGATCATGTCCCGGTCGCCCTGAAAGCGCGTCGCCAGCGCCCACTCGACCTGCAGCGGATCGTAGATGTCCACATCGCGGTCGACGACAAAGACATGTTTGCAGGAGCGATGGCCGGCAAAGGCGGCGTGGATCGCCTTCTGGCCGTCGTCCTCGGCCTGCTTGTCGATCTGGACGATCGCGTGCAGCCAGGAGCAGCCGCCGGGATTGACGTTGACATCCAGGCAGCGCACGACCCCGTTCACCTGGCGAAAGATCGTCGGCTCGCGCGGCATGCCCATCAGCAGCTTGTGCTCCAGCGCGCCGGGCAACAGGGCGTGCCAGATCGCGTCGCGGCGATGGGTGATCGCCTTGACCACCAGCACCGGCTCCTGACGGACGACGTCCTGCGTCCCGGTCAGATCGACAAAGGGCCCTTCGGCGTGGCGGCGGTCGCGGTAGACGGTGCCTTCGAGCACAAACTCGGACTCGGCGGGGATGAGCAGGTCGACCGTCCTGGCGCGCACGACGGTCAGCGGCTCGAGGGCGTTGGCGATCTCCAGCTCGTCGACGCCGATCTCGACCGACGTTGCCGCAGCGACCAGCACGCTCGGCGGGTTGCCGATGCAGACCGCCACATCGACCGCGCCCAGCTCCTGCAGAAAGGTGTCAAAGTGACGCCCGCGCACCACCCGCACGGCCATTTCGACCGGCGAGAACTGCATGCAGCGGTGAAAGTCGACGTTCTGGCCGTAGACCGGATGGCCGGCGACAAAGATGCCAGCGGTGATATAGTTGCCCCCGTCGCTGGCAAAGTGGCGCAGGATCGGCAGCGCGTCCAGGTCCGGCCCGGTTATGACAACCTCCTGGCACGGCGCTGTCTCGACGACGCGGCAGGGCGAGCGCTCCTCGATGGCCCGCGCCAGCGTGGGGATGATGTCAGCGACGTGGATGCCCAGATAATCGGCAAAGGCGGCCTTGCTACAGCACAAATTGCCCAGCACGCGAAAGCCCGACTCGCGCACGTTCTCGAACAGCACCGGCGTCGGCTCCAGCGCCTTGAGCACGGCGGCGATCTCATAGGTCTTGGAGATCGGCTTCTCGACGCGCACAAGCCGGCCCTCTGTTTCCAATCTGTGGATGTATTCCCTCAACGGCATAGGGCATCCTTCTTTCCAGTTTCAAGTGGTTTCAGGTGTTTGCTACCTGACCGATCAGGTCGTATTCCAGGGCTGTGGTGATCTGCACCGGCACGATCTGGCCCACGGGCAGCTCGTCCTCTACCAGCACCAGTCCGTCGATCTCGGGCGCGTCGCGGTAGCTGCGGCCCACGCTCATGCCATCCCCCTGCCCTTCGATCAGCACGTCCAGCACCTGCCCCACCAGCGCCTGGTTGCGCGCCAGGGAGATGGGCTGCTGCAGCGCCAGCAGCCGCTCGCGCCGCTCCTCCTTCACCTCCGCCGGCACATCGTCGGCCAGCGCAGCGGCAGCGGTGCCCGCCTCGTGCGAGTAGACAAAGACGCCGACGCGGTCGAAAGCTATCTCCTCGACCAGGTCCAGCAGAGCGGCGAACTCGGCCTCGCTCTCGCCGGGATAGCCGACGATAAAGGCCGTGCGCAGGGCGATGGCGGGCATCTTCTGGCGCAGGGCCTCCGCCATCCGCCGCACCCCATCGACGTCGGCGGGCCGCCGCATGCGCCGCAGCACGTCCGGGTGGGCGTGCTGGAGGGGGATGTCCAGATACGGCAGCACCTGCGGCAGGCTGGCCATCGTCTCGATCAGGCGCGGCGTGACCGCCCCCGGAAAGGCGTACATCACCCGAATCCAGGGGACCTCGGGCACGCGCGCCGCCAGCCGTTCCAACAGCAGTGCCAGCCCGTCCCGCAGCCCCAGGTCGTGGCCGTAGGCGGTGGTGTCCTGGGCGATAAGGACGATCTCTTGCACGCCGCGCCCGGCCAGCATCGCCGCCTCGTCCAGAATGCGCGCCAGCGGGCGGCTGACCGTCGGCCCCTTGATCAGCGGGATGGCGCAAAAGGCGCAGGGGCGACTGCAGCCGTCGGCGATCTGGAGATAGGCGCTAGCGCCCTGGACGGCAAAGCGGGCCACGCCCTGCTCGTCCGCCTCCCCCTCGCCGGTCAGGTGAATCAGGGGCGAGGGACGTCCGGCGCGCTCAACTGCCCGCACCACCTGGACAATGTCCATCCAGCGGCGCGTGCCCAGCAGCGCGTCGACCTCGGGCACGGCGTCCAGGATCGCCTGGGGGTCGCGCTGCGACCAGCAGCCCACGGCGAGGAGCTTTTGGCCGCTCCGTTTTTCCGCTGCCAGCTCGCGCAGGACGGCCAGGGACTCGGCCCGCGCCGGCTCGATAAAGCCGCAGGTGTTGACGATGAGCAGGTCAGCGCGGCGCGGGTCGTCGACGGCGAGGTAGCCGGCCCGCTCCAGCAGCGTCGCCATTCCCTGGCTGTCGACGCTGTTCTTGGGGCAGCCCAGCGAGGCAAGGAAAAAACGTCCACGTGCTTTGGGCTTCATCGTCTGGCGTAGAAACAGAGCATCACGCTGCCGTACTGGCGCCGGTCGAAGAGCATCAGGTTCTCCAGCGCCAGTTCTTCGTACTCGCGGGGGTGGATCTGGGCGATAGCCCAGCCATCCTCCGCCAGCCAGTCAGGACGGGCATCGACCATGCGCAGCGTGGCGCTCCACATGCCGCGATACTGGGGCGGGGCGATGTAGAGATAATCGAACGGCACGGCTCCGCCCTGCAGATAGGCCATGACATCGGCGCGGACGACGCGCGCATTTTCTGCCAGCCCGGTCAGGGCCAGGTTTTCGTGGATCGTGCGCACGGCGGCAGCGGCCTTTTCCACCAGCACTGCTGTCGCCGCTCCGCGGCTGAGCGCCTCGATGGCGACCTGTCCCGTGCCGGCATAGAGGTCGAGAAAGGCGCAACCGACGACGTCATGGCCCAGAATGCTGAACAAAGCCGACTTGGCGCGGTCGGTGATGGGCCGCGTGCCCTCGCCCGGCACCGACCTGAGCCTGCGCCCTCTGGCTTTGCCCGCGATCACGCGCATAGGTCGCTGTCCCCCTGCGTTGCCATACGCCCATCTTACCACACACGTTGAACTTTGAACAGGCTGGACAGAGAGGCCATTCCCCGCTATAATCGCCCCTGTGAGAAGGTATCTGACGCTGGGTTTGCTTGTCCTGTTGCTCCTGCCCGCCTGCCGCAGCGAGAGCGTCACCTTCACGCCTTCGCCGACTTTTCCCCCGTCGCCCAGTCCCACCGCGACGCCGACCATGGACACACCCGAAGGGACAGCAGCGGCGTTCGTGACGGCGTGGGAGCGGCGGGATCCGGCGGCGATCTATGCCCTGCTCACACCAGCCCGCCGCCTGGCGGTCAGCGCTGAGGCCTTTGCCGCCCGCTACCGCTCTGCCATCGCCACGGCCACCGTGCTCACGGCGACCGCCAGCCTGCAGGCCGTGCTGCAAGAGGGCGAACAGGCCCAGGCCGCCTGCCGGCTGAGCTGGCAGACGGCCCTGGTGGGCGAGATGGTCACCGACACGATCGTTTCCCTCTCCTTTCAGCAGGGCCGCTGGTGGCTCGACGGCTCGGGCGATCTGATCTGGCCCGGCCTGGGAGAGGAAAACTATTTCTACATGGAGCACCTCACCCCCGCGCGGGCCAATATCTACGACCGCAACAACCTGGCCCTGGCCGCGGAAGGCACCATCGTCACCGTGGGGGTCGTGCCGCAGCGCATCCAGGACGAGGCGGCGCTGCTCTCCGCGCTGAGTCTGGTCACCGGCATGGACGCGGAGGCGATCCGCGCCCGCTACGCCAACCGCCCGGCGGCCTGGTGGACCCCCATCGCCGACATCTCTGGTGATGTCGCGATTCGCTACGCCAGCCTGCTGCTGAACACGCCGGGCATCGAAGCGCGGGAGAAGGAGGGGCGCACCTACATGCTGGGCGGGGCGGCCCCTCACGTCGTCGGCTGGGTGGCGCAGGTGCCGGCCGAGGAGCTGGAACGCTACCGCGCCCAGGGCTATCGCGGCGACGAGTGGGTGGGCGTGGCCGGCCTGGAGGCGTGGGGCGAGCCCTACCTGGCCGGCCGCCACGGCGGCATCCTCTACCTGCTGGGGCCGGCCGGCGACATCCTGGATGTCGTCGCCCGCCGCGATGCGGTGCCCAGCCGCGCCATCTACACCACCATCGACCGCCCCCTCCAGCGCCAGGTGCAGGACATCCTGGGGGAGCGCCGCGGGGCGATTGTCGTGCTGGAGGCACAGACGGGGGCCGTGCTGGCCCTGGCCAGCGGGCCGTCCTTCGACCCCAACATCCTGGTCAACCCGTCGTGGAGCGAAGCGCGCAACGCGGTCCTTGCCAACCCCAACCGTCCCCTCTTCAACCGCGCCACGCAGGGCCTCTACCCGACCGGTTCCGTCTTCAAGATCGTCACCCTGGCCGCAGCGCTGGAGCGCGGCGGGATGACCGCGGGGACAACCTTCTATTGCCCCGGCTACTGGGACGGGCTGGGGGTCAACTACCGCAAGTTCTGCTGGAAAGAAGAAGGCCACGGCGAGATCAACCTGCGAGATGCGCTGGCCGGCTCATGCAACGTCACCTTCTACAACGTGGGGATGGCGCTGCACAACATCGACCCCGCCATCCTGCCCGACATGGCGCAGGCCTTTGGGCTGGGGATGCGCACGGGCATCGTCGGCGTGCCGGAGGAGGGGGGGCAGGTGCCCGGCCCTGCCGTGCGGGCAGCCCAGGGCCAGAGCTGGTACGTCGGCGACACGGTCAACCTGGCTATCGGGCAGGGCGACCTGCGCATCACGCCGCTGCAGGTGGCGCGGATGGTCGCTGCCGTGGCCAACGGCGGCACGCTCTACCGACCCTACGTCGTGGCCCGCATCGCCGCCGCTGGTGAGGCCTACCCGGAAGTGACCTTTGCGCCCGAAGCGGTCGGCACGCTGCCCGTCTCGGCGGAGAACCTGGCAGTGATCCAGGACGCCATGCTGGCCGTGACAAGGGAGCCTGTCGGCACAGCCTATCACCGCTTCATCGGGCTGGCGATCCCTGTCGCCGGCAAGACCGGCTCGGCGGAAGCGCCCGGCATCAACGTCAGGCCGCACTCGTGGTTTGCCGGCTATGCCCCGGCCAATGCCCCCGAAATCGTCGTCGTGGTGATGGTGGAAAACGCCGGAGAGGGTTCGGAGGTGGCCGCGCCGATGGCCCGCCAGGTGGTGGAGGCGTACTACGGCCTGGCGCTCACCCCGCTGCCGCCAGAAGCCGAACCCACGCCCACGCCCACGGTCGAACCGCTGCCCTAGAGAGGAGGAGAGGATGATCCGCATACTCTACCGCACAGGAGATGGACAACTCCGCGACGATCTGACCGTAGAGACCATCGCTACAGCTCTCCAGGACGAAGAGGGGCTGCTGTGGGTCAACCTGATCGAGGAACCTGCCGAGACAGGCGGCCCCCTCCTGCTCGAAACCTTCGGCTTTCACCCCCTGGCAGTGGACGACGCGCTGGAGGAGCGGCACGTCCCCAAAGTGGACGACTGGACGACCTATCTCTACGTCGTGCTGCACGCCGTCGCCTTCGACCTCCAGGCCGAGAGGCTGATCAGCACATTGGAGCTGGATATCTTCCTGGGCAAGAACTACCTGGTCACATACCAGGCGCGGCCCATCGCCGCCGTCGAGCGGGTCTGGACCGCCTTCCACCGCGACAGGCGGCTGCAGGAAAGAGAAGCCGAGTATCTGCTCTACCGCCTGGCCGATGAACTGGTCTCGGACTATATGCCGGCCATCGACCAGATCGACGCCGAGATCGACCGCATCGAGGCGTGTATCTTCGATCATCCCCACGCGACAGTCCTGGAAGACATCTTGACACTCAAACGGGCGCTGCTCCAACTGCGCCGCATTCTCACCCCCCAGCGCGAAGTGCTCAACCGCCTGGCGCGGGACGAGTACGCCGTCGTGCGCTCCAGGTACCGCGTCTACTTCCGCGATGTCTACGACCATCTGGTGCGCCTCTATGACCTCAACGATAGCATGCGCGAGCTGGTGACGGGCGTGTTGGAGACGCACCTCTCGGTGGTCAACAACCGCATGAACGACATCATGAAGACGCTGACGGTGATCACCACGCTGTTCATGCCGCTCTCCTTCGTCGCCGGTTTTTTCGGCATGAACTTTTTCGGGCCGACGGAAGTGATGGCGGCGTGGACGAGCCGGGCCGCGCTGGCCCTGACGCTGCTGGGCATGGTGCTGATGCCGCTGGGCATGGCCCTGTGGATGCGCCGACGCGGCTGGCTGTAGAGCGGGGGCCTATGGAGCAGTTAGCCCGCAGCCTGCACCATCTGGGCATCGCCCTCACCGAGAGCGAACGGGCGCTCTTTCGCCTCTACTACCAGGAGCTGGTCGAGTGGAACCAGCGCTTCAACCTGACGGCGATCACGGACTATGAAGGGGTGCAGATACGTCACTTTGCCGACTCGCTCTCCTGCCTGCTGGCCCTGCCGCGAGCCGCTCTGCAGGCGGGGGCGCGGCTGATCGACGTGGGCACGGGGGCGGGATTCCCCGGCCTGCCGCTCAAGATCCTTTGCCCCGGCCTGCGCCTGGTCCTGCTCGAAGCGACGCGCAAAAAGACCGAGTTCCTGGAGCATCTGGTGCGCCGTCTGGGATTGCAGGATGTCGAGGTGATTTGGGGACGGGCAGAAGAGGTCGGACAGCAGGCGGCGCACCGCGAGCGGTACGATTGGGCGGTGGCGCGGGCCGTGGCCGAACTGCCGACGCTGGTCGAATATCTGCTGCCGCTGGTGCGCGTCGGCGGGGCGGCCCTGGCCCAGAAAGGGGAAAGCGGCCCGGCCGAAGCGCACGGCGCCGAGGGGGCGATCCAGTTGTTGGGCGGACGCCTGCGGCGGCTGGCCGCGGTCGACCTGCATGGACTGGCAGAGACCCGCTACCTGGTTGTGATCGACAAGGTAGCGACGACGCCGGACAAATATCCACGACGGCCGGGAGTGCCGGCCAAGCATCCTTTGAGCATCAGGAGGAGCGATGAAACACAGTGAAGGAACTTTTGAGTCGGGTGATGTCGCGTTGTATTGCCAGTCATGGCAGCCGGAGGGCGAACCGCGGGCAGCCCTGGTGATCGTCCACGGCCTGGGCGAGCACGGTGGGCGCTACGGCAACCTGGTCGATGCGCTGGTGCCGCGCGGCTATGCGCTGCACAGCTTTGACCTGCGCGGACATGGCCGCTCGCCGGGGCCGCGAGGACACGTCGACGCCTGGGCCGATTTCCGCAACGACCTGCGCACCTTTGTCCAGCGGGTTGCCGCGCAGGAGGCCGGGCGCCCCCTCTTCCTCTTCGGCCACAGCATGGGCGGGCTGATCGTGTTGGAGTACGTGTTGCACCATCCGGAGGGCATGCGCGGGGTGATCGCTTCGGCGCCGGGGCTGAGCACCGAGGGCCTGTCACCGATGATGGTCAGAATGGCGCGCATCCTCTCCCGCCTGGCGCCGCGGCTGTCGCTTTCCAGCGGGCTGGACGCCACCGGCATCTCGCGCGACCCGGCAGTGGTGCAGGCCTATCAGAACGACCCGCTGGTCCATGACCGTGGGACGCCGCGGGCAGCGGTCGAGGGCGGCGCCGCCATCGCCTGGACGCTGGCGCACGCTGCCGACCTGCGCCTGCCGCTGCTCATCGTCCACGGAACAGGGGATCGCCTGGTTCCCTGTGCTGCCAGCCGCGTCTTTTTCGAGCAGGTGTCCTCACCCGACAAGACGCGCCTGGAGTACGAGGGCGGCTATCACGAGCTGCACAACGACCTGGACCGCGAGCGGGTGCTGAACGACATCGCCGCCTGGCTGGCGGAACGGTCTTGAGAGGGGAAGAGGGGGAGAGGAAGACAAGGAGACAAAGAGGTTGTCTCCCTGTCTCCTTGTCTCCCTCTCCTACTCTCCCCCTGTCCCCCGCCCCTCACGGGGCGATGCCGATTCCCTCGATATTCCAGAGCTCGCTGTCCTCGGCGGCGTCGAGGGTAAAGCCGTCGACGTGGGGTTGGGCCAGCGCCAGGCGGATGTGCCAGTAGAGCGGCAGCGCGGGAAGCTGCTGGGCAAAAATGCGCTGCGCCTCGATGTGCTGACTGGTGTACTCGAAGGTGCCAGGCAAAGCGGCCTGCGCGGCGTGACAGGCGGCATCGTATTCCCCATTGGAGAAACCGGTCGCGTTAGGTAGCCCCCACCGCCCCTGCTGGGGAATCTGATCGCTGAGGTAGAGGTTGCAGGGCGGCTCGACGTCGTTGTGCCAGGCAAAGAGCGCCGCGTCGAACTGGCGGCCAAAGAGCGGGCCGTTGGGGCCGTCGGCGAAAAACTCCCAGACCGGAACATACTGCAGATCGACCTGGATGCCACAGTCGGCCAGGTTGGAGCGGATGATGCGGGCCGCTGTCTCCTCGTTGCTGTTGTCCTGCGCCAGCAGCAGCGTGAAACGGAAAGGCGTCCCGTCGCGCACCTCTTCCACATCCACTGCCTCCAACACGCCGTCGCCATTCTCATCCGCCCAACCCGCTTCGGCCAGCAGCGCCTCTCCGGCGTGCGGGTCGTAGGGCCAGCGGGTCAGGCGCTCGCCAGCGTAGAGCGGATGCTCGGGAGCGATATAGTCATCGGCGACCCGCCCCAGGCCAAAGGTGACGTCGTCGACGATGGTCTGGCGGTCGATGCAGTGGGCGATGGCCTGACGCACGCGCACGTCGGCGAACAGATTGGGGCGGTTGCCGCCCGCCAGCGACGCGATGCCGAAAGAGAGATTTTCCCAGATCGCGCTGGAGGACGTGACCAGGTTGAGCAGTCCCTGGTCGCGGGCCGCGATCAACACGGGCAACAGCGGCGTCAGGTCGCTTTCGGCCAGGCCGATGTCGCACTCGCCAGCCAGCACCATGGTCACCAACCTCTCCGTGCTGGGCGCAAAGCGAAAGACCAGCTCGTCGACGCGGGGCAGCCCTTCGGCGGCGCGGAAGTAGAGCGGGTTGGGCTCCAGCAGCACGTGGTCGCCCTGCACCCACTCTCGGATGACATAGGGCCCCCACCCCAGCGGCTCGCGGCTGCTCTCACGGCGGGTCAGCAGGCTGGACGGGGAATAACGCAGTTGGTCTTGCCACAGATGCTTCGGCAGCGGACTGAAGAAATTGGCAAAGTAGAGATCGTCCACATAGCCCGGCAGCCCCGTCCACACCACGGTTCTTTGGCCCGCGGCAGCATAGGAGGCGGTGCGGTCGCAGAGATATTTGGACGAGGGCGTGTCGGGATGGCAGGCCAGCTCGTAGCTATAGACCGAGTCATCTGCCGTGAGCGGTGTGCCATCCGACCAGGTGATGTCGGGCAGGATCTGCCAGGAGACGACCAGTTGCTCCATCTGCAGCGTCGACGTGCCGACGAAGGTCACGACACACGCAGGGTTGGCTGCATCCATACAGGTATGGCTGGGAAAGACCTGTACCCCGTCGCTGAGCTCGATGGGGACGCCGTTGATGTCGACTACCGTATCCCCCGGCTGGACCAGCACCGGGCTGAAGTAGGCGTCGCCGTCATCCAGGCTGGGCAGCTTTTCCAGGATGACCGGCTGAAAGCCATAGGAACGGTTGTCGATGGGGCCGTCATAGACCGCTTCGAGGATGTGGCGGGCGGCGCGGGAACCGCCGTAAAGATAGAGGCTCTCTGGCGCTGTATCCTGGCAGATGACCAGGCGGGAAGGGCCTGGCGGCAGCGTTGCAGTGGGGGTCGCCGTGACCACCTGGGTCGGTCCTGGCACAATGACCGTCTCGGCGGGTGGGGTAATGGCAGGAGAGGTGCAGGCCGCCAGAATGAGCAATGTGACAGGCAGCAATCGGACAAGAGCGACTTTTCTCACAGCTTCCTCCCCGGCCTCGAAGGGCCAGAAATGATTCCAGCGGTTATGAAGGCCTGGGCCGGTAGGCGATGCGGGCCAGGATGATGCTCAGGCCGTAGAGCAGGATCAGCGGCGTCATCACCAGACCCATGTTGATGGGATCGGGTGTGGGGGTGACCACAGCGGCGATGACGGCGATGAGCAGCAGAGCGATGCGCCAGTGGTGGATGAGCTGGCGGTGGTTGACCACGCGCACCCTGGCCAGGAAAAAGATCACCAGCGGCGTCTCGAAGCTGAGGCCCACCCAGAACATCAGGTTGGTGACGAAGGAGATATAGTTGGCCGGTCGGGGGGTGGTCGGGATCGAGATAAAGCCCATCAGAAAGGGCACCGCGGCTGGCAGCATGACATAGTAGGTGAAAAGGACGCCGGAGACAAAGAGCAGCGTCGCCAGCGGCGCGAGCAGATAGACGTAGCGACGTTCGTGGCGATAGAGAGCGGGAGCGATAAAGCGCCACATCTGATAGAGGATCACCGGCATAGCCAGGGTGACGCCGCCCAGGAGCGAGACCTGCATAAAGACGCCGACATTCTCGGTGACCTCGATGGCCTTGAGGTTGCCCAGCCCGCCGATGGGCGCGGTCAGCCACTCCAGCAGCCGTTCGGCAAAGATCGCGCTGATGACAGTGCCAAAAACCAGCGCCAGCAGCGCCCGCAAGAGGCGCTGGCGAAGCTCTTCGATGTGTTCAAGAAGAGATTTGGCAGAGGAGTCCTTACTCATGGGGGTTGGTCAGGGACTGGGGTAAGTCTCTCACTGTCTCTTCCTGCAGCGCCCGCACCTCACCCTGCAATTCCTGCGTCAGCGTCTGAATTTCCTGGGCCGTGCTGCTCAGCGTTTCCTGCTGGATGGCCTTGACCTCGGCCATCACCTCGCGCTGGACGCTGTACCACTCCTTGCGCAGGCGGCCAATGAGGCGACTGCCCTGCTGGAGAAACTCGACGGCCCGCCTGGGGCCGACGAGAAGGATAGCCAGCAAGACAATAAAGAGAATCTCGCCGGAGCCGATGTTGAAGAAATCCATCTGTGCAAATGTCAGATGAGCAGAGGGGAGAGTCTAGGAAGAAGGCTCGCCGGTCTCTTCGTCTTCCTCCTCGCTCGAGGAGAGGGCACGGCGAAAGTTGCGGATGCCCTTGCCCAGCTCTTCACCGATCTTGCCCAGGCGCCCCACGCCAAAGAGCAGAACGATAATAAGGAGGATGATCAGAAGTTCCGGCAGCCCAAAGCTTCTAAACAGTTGCATCCCAACACCTCTTTTCTGACAGTTTGTCCCTGCGGACAGCGACATTATACCACGCTGGGGTTCAAATGCAATGCCTTCGGCGCAAATCGCAAATCGCAAATCGCAAATCGCTAATCGCAAATCGCAAATCGCTAATCGCAAATCGCAGAGCGCTAATCGCGTCTCCGACCCAGAAACGGGACGCCCCGGCCGCCCTGCTCCCGCCTGGTTTGTAGGACAACTGCTCGCAGTTGTCCTGCAAACCCCGCTTGGGGATATGCCGGGAGGGTTCAGGAACAGGATAACACTTTCCGTAGTGATCCTGAGAGCGCGGACATCTCGTCCGCCCTGGGAGCGCGGACGTCCCGTCCGCATATACCCTGGGAGCGCGGACGTCCCGTCCGCATATACCTCTCAGACTTGACGCCCCTCCGCTTATGGGGTATCATATTCGCAGAGAGCAGAGGGGGAGACATGAAAGAGCTGAACCATCCCAAAGAACGCTGGGTGTTGATCGGCGTGTTGTTCGTCTTTGTGCTCGTCGCTGGCGCCGTCGGCTGGAGCTTTTGGCGGCAGCTCGACCGCCTGCACGAGCTGCGCATGGCTGAGCAGGAGCTTGTCCCCCTCGTCAACAGCGCCGAGGCGCGCAACCGCGAACTGCGTGAAACGCTCGCCCGCGTTTCCTCGCCCGATTATGCGGAGGAATGGGCGCGCACTCAGGCCGGCATGACTCGCATGGGCGAAGTCCGCGTGGTGGTCAACCTGCCCGAGGAGCCAGCCACGGCAGCCGCCCCCCAAGGCCAGGAAACGCTCTCCCTCTGGCAGCAGATCTGGCTTTGGCTGACCGGCGAACATTGATCGTCCTCACGGTTCGCTCTGTGCGCCTGTGGCGCAGCGCCCTCCGTTGACCTCGATCCTCCACCAAGAAAGGGGAAGCATGCCAGCCGTCTACGTAGCCCTTGACCTGGAAACCACCGGCCTGGACGCGGAGCGCGACGCCGTCATCGAGATCGGCGCCTGCAAGTTCCAGGGCGACAGGGAGCTGGAGACATTCCAGACCTTTGTCAATCCCGGCCGACCTGTTCCCGCCGAGATCGCCATCCTCACCGGCATCCGCGACGAGGACGTGGCTGAGGCGCCGAGCCTGCAGGCCGTGCTGCCGGCGCTGCAAGATTTCGTCGGCGACCTGCCGATCGTCAACCACAACGTCGGCTTTGACCTGTCCTTCCTGCGGCGCTGGGGGATCCTGAGCCGCAACCACACCATCGACACGTTCAAGCTGGCAGTTATCCTCATTCCCGAAGCGCCGCGCTATAGCCTGATCCAGCTCCTGGAACAGATCGGCTACTCCTCAGACGAACACAGCCACCGGGCGGTAGGGGACGCGCGGGCAGCTTATCATCTCTTCCTGTACCTGCTGGAGCGGGCGCGGACGCTGCCGGTGCCTCTGCTGGAAGAGCTGGTGCGCCTGGGCAGCCGTGTGGCCTGGCCCCTCAGCGCCTTTTTCAAGCAGGCGCTGCAAGAAGCTGCCCAGGCCGCTTTCAGCGGCCGACCGCCAGCCAGAGCGCTGGCCGAAGCGCCTCCTCTCTTTGCCGTCCCTCCCACCGCCGAGCCCCTGGAGGCCGCCGAGACGCGCCAGCCGCTGAACGTGGAGGCGCTGTGCCGCCTGCTGGAAGACGGCGGCGACGTGGCCCGCCGTTTCCCCGGCTATGAGCAGCGCCCTCAGCAGATCGAGATGCTGCGCGCCGTGGCTGAAGCCTTCAACCGCGGCAGCCATCTGATGGTCGAAGCGCCGACCGGCGTCGGCAAATCGCTCGCCTACCTCATCCCTGCCGTCCATTGGGCCGTCCAGAACAACGAACGGGTGGTCATTTCGACCAACACGATCAACCTGCAAGAGCAGTTGTACCGCAAGGACCTGCCCGACCTGGCGCAGACGTTGCCGCTGGCGTTTCGCGCCGCCGTGCTCAAGGGCCGCTCCCACTACCTCTGCCGCGCCCGCCTGGAAGCGCTGCGCCGCATCGGCCCCTCGTCGGTCGAAGAGATGGACATGCTCGCCCGCGTCCTGGTCTGGCTGCAGAGCACCGCCGACGGCGACGGCGATGTGCTCTTTATGCCCACGGCACAGGAGCAGGCCATCTGGCGCGACCTCTCGGCCGAGCACGAGGGCTGCGAGCCGGACCGCTGCCGCGCCTTCAACGGCTGCTTTTTCTACCGCGCCCGCCGCGCCGCCGAGGCCGCCCACCTGGTCATCGTCAACCACGCCCTGCTCCTGGCCGACGCGGCGGTGCAGAACCGCGCCATCCCCGACCACCGCTTCCTGATCGTCGACGAGGCCCACCACCTGGAGGACGCCACCACGCGCGGCCTCTCGTTCGAGACCGACCTGCCCTCCATCCGCCGCCTGCTGGAAGAGATCGGCCGCGAGCACCCCGCTGCGCCCCCCAGCGGCCTGCTGGGCGAGGCCGTCCAGGCCTGCCGCTCGCTGCGGCTCGACCCGGCGATAGCGACCCGCATCGGCGAACTGGCCGCCCAGGCCGCCCGCACCGTCGAGCGCGCCAGCGCCGCCCTGGAGACATTCTTCGAGCGGCTGGAGGCATTCGTCGCCGACGAGCAGGACGAGGGCGGCCCCTCGATCTATGCCCGCCGCCTCCGCGTCACCCCCGCCCAGCGCGTCCAGCCGTCGTGGGACCTGACCGAAATCGCCTGGGACGAAGCGTACGCCGCGCTGCAGGCGCTGGCCGGAAAGCTGGAACGGCTGGCAAGCGGGATAGGCGACCTGGTGGCGATGGGGCTCAAGGAGGCGGAAGACCTGTTGGGCGAGATGGTCGGCCTGGTGCGACGGCTGGCCGAGACGACGCAGCGCCTGAACGGCTTTGTCAGCTCCCCCGACGACCAGACCATCTACTGGGCCGAGATCGGGCCGGGGCAGACGCCCCTCTCCATTCACGCCGCGCCGCTCCATGTCGGCCCTCTGGTCGAAGAGCATCTCTTCCACAAAAAAGAGGTGGTCATCCTCACCTCGGCCACGCTGCGCACCGACGGGAGCTTTGACTATGTGCGCCAGCGGCTGCACGCCTGGGACGCCGATGAGCTGGCAGTTGACTCGCCCTTCGACTATGCCTCCTCCACCCTCGTCTATATCGTCGACGACATCCCCGAGACCGGCCAGCCGGGCTACCAACGGGCCATCGAGCAGGGCATGGCCGAGCTCTTCAAGGCAACCGGCGGGCGGGCGCTGGCCCTCTTTACCTCGTACAGCCAGTTGCGGAGCACCGCCCGCGCCCTCCACGCTCCCCTCAGCCAGTGCGATATCTCCCTCCTCAGCCAGGGCCAGGGCCTTTCGCGCAACCAACTGCTGGAGAACTTTCGCAACGGCGGACGGGTGGTGCTGCTGGGCACGCGCAGCTTCTGGGAAGGCATCGACGTGCCCGGCGAAGCGCTGAGCTGCCTGGCCATCGCCAAACTGCCCTTCGATGTCCCTTCCGACCCCGTCTTTGCCGCGCGGGCCGAGACGTTCGACGACCCCTTCCTGGAGTATGCCGTGCCGGAGGCCGTGCTGCGCTTTCTGCAGGGCTTTGGCCGCCTCATCCGCACCCGCACGGACCGCGGCATTGTCGTTGTCTTTGACCGGCGGCTGATCAGCAAAGCCTATGGCCGTGTCTTTATCGACTCCCTGCCCGGCCCCACCATCCGCCGTGGGCCGCTGACGATGCTGCCCCGTGCAGCGCGAGAATGGCTGGAAAGAACATAGGAGGTACCTCATTCCCCGGCTGACAGAACCAACCGCCCCACCCCAGGAACGCGCGATCCTGGTAGGCGTCCAGTGGAAAGGCCCCAAAGCCCTGCCGGACGAAAGCTGGCCGCTGGAGGCCTCGCTCGACGAGCTGGCCCAACTGGCGCACACTGCCGGCATCGAAGTGGTTGGCAGGCTGACGCAGCAACTGGAGCAGCCCAACCCCGCTACCTTCATCGGTGCGGGCAAGGTCGAAGAGCTGGTCGAGCTGGCGGGAGAACTCGCCGCCGACGTGGTCATTTTCGACGACGAGCTCTCCCCGCGCCACCAGCGCGAGCTGGAAAAGGCCCTGGGGGAAGAGCGCAAGGTGCTCGACCGCACGGCGCTGATCCTGGACATTTTCGCCCAGCACGCCCAGACACGGGAGGGAGCGCTGCAGGTAGAACTGGCCCAGTACGAGTACCGCCTGCCCCGCCTGACGCGGGCCTGGACGCACCTGGCGCGCCAGGCTGGCGGCCGCGCCGGCGGCGCGACCGGCGGCGTCGGCCTGCGCGGCCCCGGCGAGACGCAGTTGGAAACTGACCGGCGGGTCATCGGCCAGCGCATCGCCGCGCTCAAGCGCGAACTGGAAAGCGTCCGCGCCCATCGCAGCCGTCATCGCGCCCGCCGCCGCAAAGAAGGCATCCCCGTTGTCTCCATCGTCGGCTACACCAACGCCGGCAAATCGACCCTGCTCAACGCCCTCTCCGGCGCCGACGTGCTGATCGAGGACAAACTCTTTGCCACCCTCGACCCGACCACCCGCCGCGTCGAACTGCCCGGCGGCCGCGTGATCCTGCTCACCGACACGGTTGGCTTTATCCAAAAGCTGCCCACCCAGCTCGTCGCCGCCTTCCGCGCCACGCTGGAGGAAACGACCGAGGCCGACCTGCTGCTCCACGTCCTCGACATCACCCATCCGCAGGCGCTGGGCCAGGCCCGCGCCGTGCTCGAAACGCTGGAAGAGATCGGCGCTGCCGGCAAGCCGATGGTCACGGCGCTGAACAAAGTCGACCGTCTGGAGAACCCCCAGCAGGCGTTGGAAAAGATGCGCGACCTGCCCGCCTGCGTGCCCATCTCGGCTTTGAGCGGGTACGGGCTGGATAGGCTGCTGCAGGCCATCGAAAGCGCGCTGGAAGCCGAACTGGTGCCGGTCGAGATCACCCTGCCCTTCAGCCGGGGCGACCTGGTGCAGATGATCCGAGAGCAGGGCGTGATCGAGCGCGAGGACTATCGAGAGAACGGCGTGCGCATCCTCGCCCGCGTCCCCTCCCGCCTGCGCGGCATGCTGACGCCGGACGACGAACGGCCCGCGATGCGCGAATAGCGATATGCGATCCGCGATACACACCACGTCGCCGCTTGCCATGCTCGCTCTGTGCGCCCTGGTCGCGCTGACCGCGTGCAGCGGCGGGACGCCCACGGCAACGCCCACGGCCACCGTGCCTCCGCCGCCACCGACGGCCACCCCTACGCCGTTGCCGACGCCCACCCCTACGCCCCTGCCGCCGGTGACGCTGACCATCCGCTGGTCGTCGCTCTACTCGGCGCTGGAGGCAGTGACCGTGCGGGCCGAACTGCCCGGCCTGGCGGAGCGCGACCCGCAGGCAACGGTCTTTGCCCGCGTCGTCGACCCTCTGCAGCAGGTCTGGTGGGAAGCGGCGATGACGCCGACGGGCAGCGGTAGCTATAGCGCGGTCAGCCCGCTCTACCTGCCGCTCGACCCGCCGCCGGGCGACTGGCGGCTGACGGTCTTTGTCTATGCCAGAGTGTCGGTCAACGGCGCACGCACGATCCTCTTTCGGCCGCGTCAGCTCCCCCTGTGGGAGCTGGGCGAGAGCGTGCCGGCAGGGGTGGTGCTGCACGTGCCCAAGGCGTTTGCCAACACCGCGAACGAGGGTGACGCGGTGGCAGGGTGGCGCATCTGGAGCGGTCAGGGCGGGGAGGTGGGCCTGTGGTGGGCGCCCGGCCCCGCCGAGCCGTTCACCCAGGATGGGGCCCAGATGCTGGTCGAGGCGACGTATGCGGAAGGCGTCGCCGTGGAAGTGCAGCGCGTCGAGGCCCTGGAATGGGCCGGGCGGCCGGCCTTTCGCTTCGTCGAGCACTGGCCCGAGGGAGAGGGGGAGGCGCTGGCCGTGCAGGGAGCAGACCGCTGGCTCTATGTGCTGCGCGTGCGCGCGCTGAACCGCCAGCCCATCCCGCCGCTGCTGTGGGACATCCAGGCCAGTTTCCGGCTGCAATAGGGGTTATTCCTGCCCGGGCGTTCGAAGCTGTTGCAGCAGAAGAATGGAATGCCCTGCCTGCCCTGCTCCCGCCGGGTCTGTGACCCGGCGCTCTTGCTGGCGGGGATCAGAGGCTATGAAATCTGTGTAATCTGTGGCCAAAATGCGGCAGCCCTCACCTGGCGGGGGTCACAGACCCCCGCCGAGCAAGGTGCCCTACGTCGGCGTCCTCCTTCGAACCCCCTGCCCTGCCCCCACTTGCCAAAGGGTATTGGTGGATGTAGAATCTGGCCCAATATCGCTTAGGAGGAAACCTATGCGCCGCTTTGTTCTTGTTGCCGCGATCGCTTTGCTCACGCTGGCGGCCTGCGCGCCGCGTCCGACAGGGCGCGTCGTCTATGGCCTTACCCTGGCCCCGTCAGGGATCGACCCGCACGTCAACGCTTCATCCGAGCTGGGCATCCCGCTGACCTCGGTCTATGACACGCTGGTCTATCTCGACCCCGCCACCGGGCAGTTTGTCCCCGGCCTGGCCGAGCGCTGGGAGGTGTCGGACGACGGCCGGGTCTATACGTTCTACCTGCGCCGGGGCGTGACGTTTCACGACGGCACGCCGTTCAACGCCGAGGCAGTGCGCTTCAACCTGGAGCGGATCAACAGCCCCGATCTCTCTTCGCAAAAGGCGCGCTTTATGCTGGGTCCCTACGAGCGTACTGAAGTCGTCGACGACTATACCGTCCGCATCGTTCTGAGCGAGCCGTTCGCCCCCCTCCTCAACGCCCTGAGCCAGGTCTACCTGGGCATGGCCTCGCCCACAGCGGTCGAGACATGGGGCAGCGAGTACCAGATGCACCAGGTCGGCACCGGCCCCTTCCGCTTTGTCGAATACGTCCCTGGCGACCACCTCCTGCTCCAGCGCAACCCCGACTATGCCTGGGGCCCGTCGGTCTATGAACACCGCACGGCCAGGGTGAACGAGATCGAGTTCCGCTTCTTTGTCGATCCGCCCACCCGCGCCGTGGCGCTGGAGACGGGCGAGGCCGACGTGATGGGCGAGATTCCGCCCCAGGACGCCGCCCGTCTGGCGACCCATCCCGATTTTCGCATCGAGGCTGTTGCCATCCCTGGCGCCTCGCTGATGCTGTTCATGAACACCAACCGCCCGCCGCTGGATGACCTGCGCGTGCGCCAGGCGCTGCTCTACGGCACCGACCGCGCCGCGATCGTGGCGACCATCTTCCGCGACACCTCCCCCGTCGCCTACGGCCCGCTGACCGCCGTGACGCCCGGCTACGACCCCGCCGTGCAGCAGTTCTACCCCTACGATCCGGCACAGGCGGCGGCGCTGCTGGAAGAGGCTGGCTGGGTCGACAGCGACGGCGACGGCCAGCGCGAGCGCAACGGCGAACCGCTCGTGCTGGACATGTACCTGATGGGCTGGGGTTACATGCCCGAAATCGGCCAACTGGTCGCCGCGCAGTGGGCCGAACTCGGCGTCGGCGTGAACAGCCAGGTGGTCAGCTATCCGGACGCGCTCAGCATCGGCGCGCAGGGCAGCCACCACCTGATGCCCTTCACCCTCTCCGGCAGCGACCCCGACATCCTGCGCAAGTTCTTCTCCTCGCAGGCCACCTTCAACTGGTCGCTGGTGCACGACGCCGAGATGGACGCCTGGCTGGAGCAGGCCGCCTCCATCTCCGACATGGAGGAGCGCAACGCCCTCTACAGCCAGGTGCAACGCCGGGTGATGGAACAGGCGCTGGTCATCCCGATCCGCGATTATGTCAACCTGAACGGCGTGAGCAACCGGGTGTCGGGCCTCCGCTTCAGCGCCGAGGGCTGGTTCCCCTGGCTGATCGACCTCTCCATCTCGGAATAGTCAACACGCCTCCGGGGACGCCACACGGCACAAAAACAGGAGGCCTGTCCACCTTGAGCGAAACGGATGTCATCCTGCCCCTTGTCATCCTGAGCGAAGCGGATGTCATCCTGCCCCTTGTCATCCTGAGCGAAGCGAAGGATCTCGTTGAATCTCGTTGCGACGTAACTGCCTGACGAAGCTTCGCCTCAAACCGACAGGGAAGGCTGCCTCGCTGCGCTCCCCAGAATGACGCCGCCTGAAAGCGACTTTTGCGCAAGCTGACCCTGTCGAGGCAGTGACCGTGACCGTCAGATATATCGGCCAAAGGCTGCTGGAAGTGCTGCTGGTCATCTGGCTGGCGGCGACGCTGGCCTTTGTCGCCCTTCAATGGGCCCCCGGCGACCCGGCGCAGGTGCTGCTGGCTGCCTCGGGAGCATCGCCCCAGGAAGTGGCCGCGCTGCGTCAGCGGCTGGGCCTCGACGATCCGCCGCTCCAGCAATACTTCCGCTATCTGCTGGACCTCCTGCGCGGCGACCTGGGCCGCTCCTGGCTGCACGGGCGGCCGGTGGGACGGATGATCGCTGAGCAGTTCCCCTCGACGGCCGGGCTGGCTCTGGCCGCAACGGCGGTCGGCGTGGTGTTGGGGGTGTTGCTGGGCACTCTGGCGGCAATCCGCCGCACCACCTGGCTGGACAAGGCGATCACGGCGGTTGCCGTGCTGGGCCTCTCCACGCCGATCTACTGGTCCGGCCTGCTGGCGATCCTGCTCTTCTCGCTCACCCTGCGCTGGCTGCCGGCGACGGGGGAGGGCACATTGCGCCACCTGCTGTTGCCCGCCCTCACGCTGGGGATCACCCTCTCCGGCGCCATCGCGCGGGTGGTGCGGGTGCGGGTGGGCGAGGCGCTGAGCCAGCCCTATGTGACGGCGGCGCGCGCGCGGGGACTGCCGCCGCTGTGGGTGCTCGTCGTCCACGTGCTGCGAGTGGCGCTGGGTCCGGCTGTGGCCGTGACGGCGCTCCAGTTCGGCTTTCTGCTGGGCGGCGCGGTGGTCACCGAGTCGGTCTTTGCGCGGCGGGGGCTGGGGCGGCTGCTGCTGGGCGCCATCGTCTCGCGCGACATGCCGGTTGTGCGCGGCGTGGTCCTGGTGGGGGCGCTTTCCTACGTGCTGGTCAATCTCCTCGGCGACGCCGTTCAGGCCTGGCTCGACCCCCGTCTGCGGGACAGGGCGCCATGATCCGCTGGGCCGCCCCGCCGCGACGCCCCCTGCGCCGCCAGCCGGCAACGCTGGTCGCGCTGGTATGGCTGGCGCTGGTCGTCACCGCCGCGCTCGCTGCGCCGGCGCTCGCGCCGCAAGGCCCGCTGGCAGCGGACGCCGCCCGCGCTCTCCTGCCGCCTGGCCGCGGCGCTCCCCTGGGCACGGACTTTATCGGGCGCGACATCCTGGCCCGGCTGCTGTGGGGCGGGCGCTGGACGCTGCGGATGAGCGCCGTGGCGCTGGCGCTGGCGGTCGGCCTGGGCCTGCCCATCGGCCTGAGCGCAGGCAGCCTCGGCGGCCGCGTCGAGACGCTCCTGATGCGCCTGGTCGATGCGCTGCTGGCCTTCCCGACCCTGCTGCTGGCGCTGACGGTGGTCGCTGTGCTGGGGAGGGGGCTGGGGCCGGTGGCCATCGCCGTTGGCCTGGCTTCTGCGCCGCCCTACGCGCGGGTCACGCGCAGCATCACCCGCGAAGTGCGCCGCCAGCCCTACATCCTGGCTGCCCGCGCCGTCGGCGCTTCGTCCTGGCGGATCGCCCTGCGCCACGTCCTACCCAACGCCGCGCCGACCCTGATCGCTTTTGCCGCCACGCAGTTCGGCTGGGTGCTGCTCAACGGCGCGGCGCTCAACTTTCTGGGGCTGGGCGTGCCGCTGGGCGCTCCCGAATGGGGGGCCATGCTGGCCGAGGGGCGCGGCTACCTGCGCGACGCGCCATGGGCCAGTTTCTTCCCCGGCCTGGCCCTCACCCTCACCGTCCTCTCGGCCAACCTGGTCAGCGACGGGCTACAGGAGGCGTTAGGGCAACAGTAGAGGCAAGCTTCGTCCCAACCGTAGCTACACGCTCTTCGGCAGCAGCGCGCTGTCCAGCGCCTCGGCCACGGAACGGACGGGGATCACCGTCAGGCCTTCCGGCACCTCCAGGCTGCGGCGTCGCACGGCTTTGGGGGCGACCAGCCGGCGAAAGCCCAGACTGGCCGCTTCCTTCATGCGCGCTTCCATCTGACCCACCGCGCGCACTTCGCCGGAAAGCCCCACCTCGCCGACCAGCGCCACGTCGGCGGCGACGGGCCGCTCGCGGACGCTGGAACCGATGGCCACGGCGATCGCCAGGTCAGCCGCCGGCTCGCCGATCTGCAACCCGCCGACGACGTTGGCAAAGACATCCTGGTCGAACAGGCGCAGCCCCACCCGCCGGCTGAGCACAGCCGTGATCAGCAGCAGCCGGTTGAAATCGACGCCGTTGGCGGTGCGCCGTGGGTGACCAAAGGGCGAGTGGCTGGCCAGGGCCTGGATTTCGATCAGCAGCGGGCGCGTGCCCTCCATCGTGACAGCAATGGCTGACCCCGGCGCATTGACCATGCGCTCGGCCAGGAAAGCCTCCGAGGGATTGCTCACCTCGACCAGCCCCTCGCTCCGCATCTCGAAAACGCCCACCTCGGACGTGGCGCCGAAGCGGTTCTTGGTCGCTCGCAGCAGGCGGTAGGTGTGGAAGGGGTCGCCCTCCAGGTAGAGCACCGTATCGACAATGTGCTCCAGCACCTTGGGGCCGGCGATGGCCCCCTCCTTGGTCACGTGGCCCACCAAAAAGACCGCCGTGCCGCTGGACTTGGCCCACCACTGGAAGCGGGAAGCCGCCTCGCGCACCTGGCTGATCGAGCCGGCCGCCGAGGTCATCTCCCCGCAGGTGACCGTCTGCACCGAGTCGACCACCAGCATGGTCGGCGCCAACTGGTCGGCGTGATGGAGGATGGCCTCGACGTTGGTCTCGGTGAGGACATAGATGCCATCCGTGTTCAGACCCAGCCGCTGGGCGCGCATCTTGATCTGGCGCGCTGACTCTTCGCCGGAGACGTAGAGGACAGGGCGGCCAGTCGAGGCGGCGACCATCGCTGCGGCCTGCGAGAGCAGGGTGGACTTGCCGATGCCCGGCTCGCCGCCGACCAGCACCAGCGAGCCGGGCACCAGTCCGCCGCCCAGCACGCGGGAGAGTTCCTTCATCGGCAGGGCCAGCCGCTGCTGTTCCTCGCTTTCGACCTGGCTGAGCGGGCGCGGGCTGTCGCGCAGGGCCAGGGGGGTGGGAGCAGCGGCCGTCTCCTCGACCGTTTCGACCATGGTGTTCCACTCGCCGCAGCCGGGGCAGCGGCCCATTGGCCGTGGGCTCGTCCGCCCGCAGGATTGACAGACCCATGTCGTGCGTGCCTTGACCATCTCTAAACCACCTCAAAGCGGGCGGTAAAGTGCCGCAGCAGGGCCGGCTTGTAGGTGTAGCGCAGCCCGCGAATCTGCTCCCGCTTTGCCAGCAGCTCCTTGCAGACCTCGACCACATAGTCCAGGTGAGCCTGGGTGTAGACGCGGCGGGGGATGGCCAGGCGCACCAGTTCCAGCGCCGGATAGACCGTTTCGCCTGTCTGCGGGTCTTGCTCAGCGAACATCACGCTGCCGATCTCGACGCCGCGGATGCCGCCTTCCAGGTAGAGGGCGCAGGCGAGGGCCTGGCCTGGCAGTTCGGCCTGGGGGATGTGCGGCAGCATGCGCCGCGCGTCCAGGTAGACCGCGTGCCCCCCCGGCGGTTCCACGATCGGCACGCCCTCCTCGATCAGCCGCTCCGCCAGATAGCGGGTATGGGCGATGCGGTAGGCCAGGTACTCTTCGTTCAGCCCCTCCCACAGTCCCCGCGCCATAGCCTCCAGGTCGCGTCCGGCCAGGCCGCCGTAGGTGGGAAAGCCCTCGCGCAGGATCAGCTCCTGGCAGGCGCGCTCATAGATCTGGGGGTCGTTCATCGCCAGAAAGCCGCCGATGTTGACCAGGGCGTCCTTTTTGGCGCTCATCGTGCAGCCGTCGGCGCAGGCGAAAATCTGGCGCGCGATGTCGATGACGGGAACGTCGGCATAGCCTGGCTCGCGCAGCTTGATAAAGTAGGCGTTCTCGGCATAGCGGCAGGCGTCGATGAAGAAGGGGATGCCGTAGCGGTGATAGACCTCGGACGTGGCGCGGATGTTCTCCAGCGAGACCGGCTGCCCGCCGCCCGAGTTGTTGGTGATCGTCATCATGCCGACGGGGATGTTCTCCGGCCCCGTCTGGCGGATGAATGCCTCCAGCCGCTCCACGTCCATGTTGCCCTTGAACGGGTGATGGCTGGTGGGGTCGAGCGCCTCGTCGATGACCAGGTTGACCGGCCGCCCGCGGCGGGCCAGCACATTGGCCTGCGTGGTGTCGAAATGCATGTTGCTGGGCACGAACTGGCCAGGCTGGAGCATCACCGAAAAGAGAATGCCCTCGGCGGCCCGCCCCTGATGGGTGGGGACAAAGTGGCGAAAGCCGGTGATGGAGCGGATTGCCTCCTCCAGATTGAAAAAGTTGCGCGCGCCGGCGTAGGACTCGTCGCCGAGCATGATGCCGGCCCACTGGTTGTCGGACATAGCCGACGTGCCAGAGTCGGTCAGGAGGTCGATGTAGATGTCCTCGGCGCGGACGGCAAAGACGTTATAGCCGGCGGCAGCCAGGATGCGCTCCCGCTCGGCACGTGTCGTGCGGCGGATCGGCTCGACGACCTTGATGCGAAACGGTTCGGCTGGGAACCTGGCCATGATCAACTCCTTTCGATCGGAATAGTACAGCGCTAGTTTAGCACCAATCCGCGTGGGGGGCAATCGCGTCAAGGGCCGCCGCTTGCCCTCTCGCGGCAAGGGTGGTACACTCCTGTCCTCAGGAGGAAGCTATGGCCCGGTACATCATCGCCCACGACGTGGGCACCAGCGGCAACAAAGCCACCCTGGTTGACACAGCGGGAAACGTCTGCGCCACGGCCTTTGCGCCTTACCCGGTCCACTATCCCTATCCGGACTGGGCCGAGCAAGAGCCGGAGGACTGGTGGGGCGCGGTCACCTCTACCACCCGCCAGTTGATCGAGCGGGCTGCCATTGCCCCCAGCGATGTCCTCTGCATGGTGCATGCCACCCAGCTTTTGGGCATCGTGCCGATCGACCGCGAGGGCGCGGTCATGCGCCGGGCGATCATCTGGCTGGACGGGCGTGCGCCGGAGCAGGCCCGGCGCATCATGGCCAAGTTCCTCGGCCCGCGCGTCTTTGCCGCCGTTGCCGGCAGCGAGATCGGCGGCAAGGACGGCATCGCCAAGCTGCTCTGGCTGAAGGAGAACGAGCCCGCGGTCTACCAGGGCATGCGCTGTTTTCTGGACGTCAACGGCTACCTGACCTATCGGGCCACCGGGCGCATGGTCTTTGAGTGGTCGTGCGCTTCTGCTTTTGGCTTTGACATGAAGAAGAAGGACTGGCTGCGGGCCATCTTCCGCTACATCGGCCTGGACACGACCAAGTTTCCCGATCTGGTGCGCTCGATCGACAGGGTGGGCGGGCTGACGGCGGAGGCGGCGCGCGCCTGCGGCCTGCTGGAGGGCACGCCCGTCTTTGGCGGCGGCGGCGACGCCCAGGGCGCCGCGGTCGGCTCAGGCGCGGTCGGCGAGGGCGAGGGGCACATCAACCTGGGCACCTCCGGCTGGGTCGGCGTGGTCACCCGGAAGACGCCCACCGGCCGCCACGGCATCGCTGCCATCCAGTCAGCCGACCCGGCTAAGGCGCTGCTCTTTGCCGAGATGGAGACGGCGGGGGCGTGCCTCAAATGGATTGCCGACGCCTTTTACCGCCACGAGCAGGCCGACCCCAGGATTCCCAACGTCTATGCGCTGATGGACGAGGACATTGCTGACGTGCCGCCTGGTTCGGGTTACCTGGTCTTTACGCCGTGGATCTATGGCGAGCGAGCGCCCATTGCCGACACGTGGGTACGCTCGACCTTTTTCAACCTCAGCGCCGACCACAGCCGCGAGCACCTGCTGCGGGCGGTCTATGAGGGCATCGCCTACAACCTGCGCTGGATCGTCGAGGTCGTCGAGCGCACCTTTGGCTTTTCGCTGCCTGTGCTGCGCGTTATCGGCGGTGGGGCCAGGAGCGCGCCGTGGCTGCAGATCATCGCCGATGTCAGCGGCCGGCAGGTGGAGACGGTGGTCAATCCGCAGGGGGCGGGAGCGGTGGGAATTGCCCTCACTGCGGCGGTGGGGCTGGGCCTCTATCCCGATTTCGAATCGCTGCGGCAGGTCATCCGCGTCGAGCGTCAGTTCGCCCCGCGGCCAGAGAACAAGGCGCTCTACGACACCCTGTACGCGGCGTACCAGCGTCTCTACCGCGACCTGCGCTCGCTCTACTGGCGGGTCAACCGCCTGCGCTTTGCCCCCTGAGCGGCCTGGCCTCGTCTGAGCAAAGGAGCCCGGCCTCTCTGGTCGGGCTCCTCTCTGAGCGGCAAACTCCCTATTCCTCTCCCTCTTCCTCGATCACCTCTCCCTCTTCCTTGACCACCTCTCCCTCGATCACCGGCGGCTCTTCTTCCCTGGCGGTCCACTCGCTGATTTTGGCCCCCAGCGCGATCAGGTGCTCGCGCACGACCTCGGCCGGGGCCAGCTCGATGAACAGCTTGATGCCCAGCAGCAAAACCGCCAGGTCGTCCAACTGGCCCAGCCCCAGGCTCAGATCGGGGATAATGTCGATGGGCGAGAGGATATAGATCAACGCCGCCGGCGGGATGATCTTGGTGATCCACGGCACACGGGGGTCGAAGAAAAGGCGCCAGGCCAGTTGCGCCTGGCGGATCAGTTCTTTCAGCGCCGAGATGACAAAGTTGGTGTTCTCCTGCGGAACCGGCAGTCTTTCGTCAGCCGGCCGGGTAGGCAGCCGTTCCTGGCTCATCCGTTCCTCCGTAACCGTTCGAATCTCTACTCCGCCTGCCAGCGCAGGATGAGATCTTTGGCCGCCCTGACCTCGTCCAGGCGACGGACGGGCGTGTTGTGCGGCGCCTGGTGGAGCAGGTCGGGCGCGCTGCGGGCCTCGTCCGCAATGCGCCGCAGCGCCGCGGCAAAGGCGTCCAGCGTCTCTTTGCTCTCCGTCTCTGTCGGCTCGATCATCAGCGCCTCGCGGACGATGAGCGGGAAATAGTTGGTCGGCGGGTGAAAGCCGAAATCGATCAGCCGCTTGGCAATGTCCAGCGCATGGACATCGGGCGCGTCCTCGAAGCGGCCCTCGCAGACGAACTCGTGCATGCAGACGCGCTCGTAGGGGACGCGGTAGCGGTCCCTGATCTGGCTCATCAGATAGTTGGCGTTGAGGACGGCGTGCTCGGCCACCCGCCGCAGGCCCGCCGCGCCCAGGATGCGGATGTAGGTGTAGGCGCGCACCATGACCCCAAAGTGGCCGTAGAACGACTTGACGCGGCCAATCGACTTGGACGGATGGACGAAGGTGAAGAACGGCTCGTCCTCTTCCGAGCGCTCCGGGTCGATGCCGACGACGGGCGAGGGCAGGAAATCGACCAGGGCAGGCGCGGCCCCCACCGGCCCCGAGCCAGGCCCGCCGCCGCCGTGCGGCGTGCTAAAGGTCTTGTGCAGGTTGTAATGCAGCACATCGAAACCCAGGTCGCCGGGACGGGCAATGCCCAGGAGGGCGTTCAGGTTGGCCCCGTCGCCGTACATCAAGCCGCCATGCTGATGGACACGGGCGACGATCGCCTCGATGTGCTCGTCGAACAGTCCCAGCGTGTTGGGGTTGGTCAGCATCATGCCGACCAGGCGTGGGCCGTGCTCGGCCAGCGCGGCATCGAGCGCCGCCAGATCGACGTTGCCCCGCTCGTCGGAGGGGATCTTGACCACCTGCAGGCCGCTCATCGTCGTCGTCGCCGGGTTGGTCCCATGGGCCGAGTCGGGCACCAGGATCACCGTCCGCTGCGCCTCTCCCCGATCCAGATGGTAGGCGCGCATCATCAGCACGCCGGTCAGCTCGCCGTGGGCGCCAGCGGCCGGCTGCAGGCTCACGCCCGCAAAGCCGCCGATCTCGGCAAGAAACTGTTGCAGGGAGTACATCACAAAGAGAGCGCCCTGGACGGTCTCCTCGTCCTGGTAAGGATGGAGGCGCGTAAAGCCAGGCAGGCGGGCCATCTCTTCGTTGATTTTGGGGTTGTACTTCATCGTGCACGAGCCGAGGGGATAAAAGCCCGTGTCGACGCCATAGTTCATCTGCGAGAGGCCGGTGTAATGGCGGATCAGGTCGGCCTCTCCCACCTCAGGCAGGGCCAGGTCATCGCGCACCAGCTCCTGCGGCAGCGGGGCCGGCGGCACGTCGAGCGCCGGCAACTGCGCAGCGCAGCGACCAGGGCGGGAAAGTTCAAAGATCAGCGGCTTGCTCATGCCGACACCTCCTCCAGTGCCTCGACCAGCATGTCGATCTCCTCGCGCGGGTTCATCTCGGTCACGCAGAGGAGCATATGATCCCGCAGGTGAGGATAGTCCCGCCCCAGGTCATAGCCGCCGATGATGCCCCACCCGTCCAGCAGCTCCTCGTTGATCTCGGCCACGGGGCGCGGGCAGCGGACGACAAACTCTGTGAAGAAGGGCCTGTCGCGCAGGACCGCGTAGCCGTCCAGACCGTCGATCTGGTCGGCGGCATAGTGCGCGCGGTGATAGCACAGCCCGGCCACCTGGCGCATGCCGCAGCGGCCCAGCGCCGCCATATAGACCGCCGCCGCCAGCGCGACCAGGCCCTGGTTGGTGCAGATGTTGGAGGTGGCCTTGTCGCGGCGGATGTGCTGCTCCCGCGCCGAGAGGGTCAGCACAAAGCCCCGTTTGCCCTCCACATCGACCGTCTGCCCCACCAGGCGACCGGCCATCTTGCGCACGTGCTCCATGCGGGTGGCGAAAAAGCCCAGGTAGGGGCCGCCATAGTTCAGGCCGACGCCCAGCCCCTGCCCCTCGCCGACCACGATGTCGGCGCCGAACGCGCCGGGCGGCTTGAGCAGCCCCAGGGCAATGGGATCGCTCACGACAACCAGCAGCGCCTTTTGCGCGTGGGCCGCCTCGGCCGCCGCGCTCAGCTCCTCGATCTGCCCAAAAAAGTTGGGCGACTGGACAATGAGGCAGGCCGTCTCGCCGTCGAGGTGGGCCAGCACCTGCGGCAGGTCTGCATCGAGCCGCTCGTCGCCCGTGATCTCCAGCCCCATGCCCTGCGTGTAGGTGCGCACCACGGCGCGGTACTCGGGGTGCACCCGTGGGGAGATGACCACCTTGCGCCGTTTGCGCTGGACGTTGATCGCCGTGATGACTGCCTCGGCGGTCGCCGTCGCCCCATCGTAGTGAGAGGCATTAGAGACCTCCATGCCGGTCAGCTCGCAGATCATGCTCTGGTACTCCCAGATCGCCTGCAGCGTGCCCTGGCTGACCTCGGGCTGGTAGGGCGTGTAGGCGGTGTAGAACTCGCCGCGGCGCAACACGGCATCCACCACGGCAGGGACAAAGTGATGATAGGCGCCGGCGCCGAGAAAGCAGGGGCCGTCGGCGACCGTAAAGTTGGCCCCCGCCAGCGCTTCCAGCTCCCAGCGGATTTCCATCTCCGAGGCCGCTGGCGGCAGCTTTAGCGCGGGGAAACGAACGCCCTCCGGCACATCCTTGAACAATTCTTCTATCGACCGCGCGCCGATGGCTTCCAGCATGGCCTGGCGGTCCGCTTCAGAATGGGGAATATACGGCATCAGGCACCTCCGTGCCGGTTGAAAGAAAGGCAGGTTTTCGGGCCGACCACGCCTAGTCTTCTCGCTCTTCGAGGTAGGTCCGGTACGCCGCGTCGTCCATCAGGTCGTCCAGCTCGTCGGCGTTGAGGATCTTGATGCGGATCAGCCAGCCCTCGCCGTAGGGATCGCTGTTGATCTTTTCCGGCTCATCAACCAGCGCCTCGTTGATGGCCAGGACCTCGCCACTGACGGGCATATAGAGGTCGGCCGCCGCTTTGACCGACTCGACAACGCCAAAGGCCTCCCCCTGCTCGAACGAATCGCCCACTTCCGGCAGCTCCAGGTAGACGATGTCGGAAAGGCTGTCCTGGGCATAGTCGGTGATGCCGACAACGCCTTCGTCGCCTTCCACCAGCAGCCACTCGTCATCCTCGGTGTACAACAAATCCTTGGGTATGTTCATCGTGTTCACTCCTTCAGGATCGCATTTTTCGGCGCGGGTGATTTACCCCGCTGCCGGATCAGATTATAACACTTCCTTGCCGCTAGACAACCCGCGGCACGCGGGCCAGGATCTCCGAAACGACCTCATAGTTGACCGTGCCCAGCCAGGAGGCGACCTCCTCGGCGCTGATCTCGTCCTCCCCCTGCCGGCCGATGAGCATCACCTCGTCGCCCACGCGGACGTTGGGGATGTGGGTGACGTTGATCATTGTCTGGTCCATGCAGACGCGGCCGACGATGGGGGCGCGCTGGCCGCGCACGAGCACTTCCTGCCAGCGCGTCGGGGCGCGGCGAAAGCCGTCGGCATAACCCACCGGAATGACGGCAATGGTCTCTGCGCCCTGGGTGCGGTAGATGTTGCCGTAGCTGACATAGCTGCCCGGCGGCAGGGTCTTGACCTGGGCGATGGTCGTCTTCCAGGCCAGGGCCGGGCGGAAGCCCGCCGGCAGGGGGACGTGCGGCGAGGGTTGCAGGCCGTACATCGCCAGCCCCAGCCGCACCATGTTGAAGCGCGACTCGGGCAGGCGCAGCAGGGCAGCCGAGTTGGCGCAGTGAACGAGGGGGAAAACAACGCCGATCTCCGCCAGTTGGTCCAGCACCTGGCGGAAGCGACCAAGCTGCCAGAGCGTATAGTCGAGACTGGGGTGGTCAGAAATGGAAAAGTGGGTAAAGATGCCCTGCAGTTCCAGGGCCGGCAGGCCGCGCACCTGTTCGACAAAGGGGACGACCTGTTCGGGCAACAGCCCCAGGCGGCCCATGCCCGTGTCGACTTTGATGTGGACCCTGGCCGTCCGTCGCAGGTCGACGGCGGTGCGGCTGTAGGCCCAGGCCAGGTCCTTGTTATAGAGCGTCAGCGCCACGTCGGCCTGAATGGCGTCGCGGGCCAGCCACGCCGGTGTATAGCCGAGGACGAGGATGGGCGCCCTGATCCCGCCCTGGCGCAGCTTGACCGCTTCGTTGACCGAGGCGACCCCGCACCAGGAAGCGCCGTTGTTGAGCGCCGTCTGGGCGACAGGGAGGGCGCCGTGCCCGTAGGCATCGGCCTTGAGCACGGCCAGGATGTCGACCTGGGGGCCGATGATCTCTTTGACCCGGCGGACGTTGGCGGCGATGGCCTCCAGGTCGATCTCGACCCACGTCGGGCGAGCCGGGCGGGTCACGCGCGGACGCCGCCCCTCGCTGCGCACCACCAGACGGGCCGCATCGGCCGGGTTGGCCAGCAGCTCTCTGACCACTCCCTCCATTCGCGCCTCCACGTCGCCCTTGACCAGCACCACGTCCCCTGGGCCGAGCTGGGGTCGCAGGTAACGCGCCGCATCCTGGTCCGTGTAGGTCACGCAGATCTGCTGGGGAGAGAGGCCGGCCTGTTCGGCGGCCTCGGCGATCCAGGCGGCGCGCTCGCCTTTGGTCACCAGCAGGTCGACAAAGGCCGCCGCCGCGCGGCCGACTTCGTGGTGGCCCTGGACGGCATAGCCGCCCAGGCGGGCCATGTCGCCCAGCACGGCGATGCGGCGGCGAGCGGGATAGTCGGCCAGGGTGCTCAGCGCCTGCAGGGCCGTGGTCGGGCTGGCGCTGGCCGAGCCGTCGAGCAGCGTTGCCCCCCCGACCGCCGCCAGGGCCTGTAGCCGCCCCGGGCCGGGGCACAGTTCTTCCATCGTGTCCAGGATGCGATCCCACGGCACCTGAAAGGCCAGTCCCACGGCGATGGCGGCCAGCACCGTGTAGGCCTGATGGCGACCCAGGAGGCGCGTGCGCAGTTCGGCTTTGGGCGGGTAGCCCGGCGTGCCCAGCCCGCTGACGCCAGGAAAGTGCACGACGAGCTGCAGCCCCTCGGGGTCGGGGCGCAGGTCCGAAGCGACAATATCGGCGTCGGGCTCCAAGCCGTAGGTGACGACCCGCGCCCGCGTCCGTTCGCGCATCGCCCGCACGCGGGGATCGTCATAGTTGAGCACCGCCAGCCCGTCGGGCGGAAGCGCCTCCAGCAGGCGGCCTTTTTCCTGGGCGATCGCCTCCAGGCTGCCCAGGTAGGCCAGATGGGCGTGGTTGACGGCGGTCACGACGGCCACAGCAGGGCGGGTCAGCGCCGCCAGTTGGGCCATCTCGCCAAAGGCGTTGCAGGCCAGTTCGAGGACGGCGACCTGGTGTTCCACGGCAAGCCCGGCCAGCGAAAAGGGCAGGCTAAAGACGTCGTTCTGGGAAGGCGGATTGGCAAAGACGGCATAGCGGGAGGAAAGGACCGCCGCGATAGCCTGCGCGGTCTCGCTCTTGCCGGTCGAGCCGGTGATGGCAACGACGCGGGGGCCATAGCGGCGCAGGATATAGGCAGCCCAGTCGGCAAGGGCCAGCTCGGTGTCGGGCACGACCACGCAGGGGATGGGAGGATCGTCGGGTGATGACTGACAGAGCAGGCCGCCGCAGCCGCGCTGAATGGCCTCGTCGATGTGGTCGTGGCCGTCGCCGCCCTCGGTCTTGACGGCGACGAAGAGCTCACCCGGGCGGAGGTTGGCGACGTGAGCGCAAAAGGCGGGGAATTTGCGCGGCGTCGGCGGCCCCACACGCCGCCCCCCCGTGGCTTCGAGGAGGTCGTTCAGGTAGATCATTGCCCTTTACGTTTTACGTGTTGCGTGTTCCGTATCGGCCAGCTCGGGGAAAAGGACATGTTCGACGCCGACGCTGATCGTGTGCACCCAGTGCAGCTTGGGAAGCTCGGCCAGCAGCCGTTTCAGGTCCTCGCCGCCCAGGCCCCAGCGCAAGAAGAGCACCTCCGCATCCTGCAGCTCTGCATCCACCCGGCCGGCAGCGTCGAAGGGCACCAGCGCGCAGTCCGGCGCGATCTGACAGACCGGCTCGCCCAACCTGTCGACCAGATAATCTGGCAAGAGCACTTTCATCCTACCTCCAGGCTGGAACGCCGGGCCCCTCCAGTCACCCGGCGAGATGAATGGGCGGTACAGGACTCGAACCTGTGACCTCCTCCTTGTAAGGGAGGCGCTCTGACCGACTGAGCTAACCGCCCCTGAACGATGCCCTCATCATACCGCTTTTTGTTCAGAAGTCAATCAAAGCCGGCGCCCAAAGGGAAAAATCCCCAACTTGGCAAAACAGCCCTTCTGCGCTATGCTTACCCCCGGAAAGGGAACGCGGTGAAAGAGATCCCCCTGCTCTCCATCGTCGGCCGCTCCGGCAGCGGCAAGACCACGCTGCTGGAAAAGCTGATCCCAGAGCTCAAGCAGCGCGGCTATCGCGTCGCGGTGATCAAGCACCATCCGCACGCGGGCGCCGCATTCGACCTGCCCGGCAAAGACACGTGGCGGCTGGCCCAGGCCGGCGCCGACCACGTCTTGCTCGCTGCGCCGGACCAGGTGCTGCACCGCCGCTCGCTGACCGCTGAACTGCCGCTGGAGGAGCTGGTCGCCGGCATCAAAGACGTCGATCTGATCATCACTGAAGGGTACAAGCACGGCCCGGCGCCCAAGATCGAGGTCAACCGCCGCGCTCACGCCGCCGAACTGGTGCTCCCCGCCAGGGCGCTGCTCGCCGTCGTCTCGGACCAGCGCTTTGCTCTCCCCCTGCCCCAGTTCGACCTGGACGACGTCAGCGGCCTGGCTGACCTGATCGAAGAGCGCCTGATCTGCAACCGTCGTCGGAGGAAACATGGCAAAAAAGCAGCCCAAGATTGACATCACAGAAGTACACACCGTCGCCCGCCTGCTCTCGCGCGACACCCGACGCCGGCTGGGACTCACCGTCCCGGCCAGGATCTATGTGCAGGACCCCCTGGTCGCGGCGCGCAACCCCAAACTGGGACTGGAAGAAATCGAGCTCGATTGGGAGCCTGGCATGGCCGACGGCCCCACCAGTGCGCGGGTGGTCGTGGTCGACGTCGACGAGGAAAGCGGTCAGCGCACCGAGCCGGCGCGCTGGGAGCCCCAGAAACGCCGCTTTGTCGGCGCCGACGATCCCCACTCGTGGCAATTCCACCAGGTCAACGCCTGGGCCATCGTCCAGAACACCCTGGCCTTTTTCGAAGACGCGCACATCCTGGGGCGCCCCATCCCCTGGGGGTTCGACGGCAACCGCATCACCGTCGTCCCGCACGCCGGACGGCGCCAACATGCCTGCTACGACCGCAACTTGAGGTCTCTCCGCTTCTACTACTGCGGCGACGCCGACAACCCCGTCTACACCTGCCTCTCGCACGACATCGTCGCCCACGAGACCGGCCACGCCATTCTGGACGGCATCCGCCCCCTCTACGCCGAGATCAGCTCCCCCCAGACCATGGCCATGCACGAGTTCGTCGCCGACATCACCGCCATCCTCAGCGCCCTGCGCAACAACACCGTGCGCAACGTCATCGCCGAGGTCTCGGGGGGCGACCTCACCCACGAGAACACCGTCGCTGACCTGGCCGAAGAGTTCGGCCACAGCGTCGTCCGCCAGGCCCACGGCGAGGCCAACCGTTTCTACCTGCGCACGGCGAACAACCCGCTGACTATGGTCGACATCGAGGGCAAGTGGGAATCCCATTACTGCTCCCAGGTGCTCACCGGGGCCATGTTCGAGGTGCTGGCGCGGATGACGCAGCTCCATCTGGGGCAGGGCGAATCGGCCAGCGAGGCGCTGTGGCACGCCACCGACCGCATCACCCGCATCGCCCTGCGTCCGCTGGATTATTGCCCGCCCGCCGATGTCCAGTTCATCGACTATGCCCGCGCCGTCCTGCGCGCCGATGCCCTGGCCTACCCGGACGACAATTTTGGCTACCGCGAGATCATCCGCGACGTCTTCCGCCAGCGAGGGTTTGGCGATGTCCGCGCCGAGAACGCCCCCTACGTCGCCCAATTCCAGCGTTACGACGTGGACGACCTCTCCCGCTCGCGCACCACTGCCTACCACTTTTTGCACGAGAATCGGCAGGTGCTGGGAATCCCTCTCGAGCAGGACGTGGTCGTGGTCGATCTGTACGAGACGGACAAAAAGGCCCTGGCCGAACGGCGGCTGCCGCGCGAGATCGTGCTCCTCTACCTCTGGCGCGAGGAGATCCCGCTCCAGGAGGCGCGCTTCAAGCATCTGAGGGGGGAAAAGGCCATGCTGCTCTGCGGCGGCACGCTGGTTTTCGACGGCCGGGGCAACGTCCTCTCGCTGATGCGCAAGCCGGGCCTGGCCTACCAGCCGGATCGGGAAGAAGGGGAGCGGCGGCGCGAGATGCTGCTCGACACCATCGCCACACTGGCCCAGGCGGGTTGGGTCAGCCTGGCCGGCGAGAAGGAGATCGCCGGCGCGCCCGTGATCGGCTGGCGGACCCGCGAAGGGCTGCGCCTGGAAGCCAGCCCCAGCGCACTGCACCGCGAGCGGCGCTGATCAGCGCCGCCGCATCGCGCGGGGCAGGCGCAGCGGCAGCAGCAGCGACGACGAGACAACGCTGATGCTGCTGAAAGCCATCGCCAGCGCCGCCAGCACCGGGTGGAGCTGGCGCAGCATGTCCGGCACCCCCCGCAGCGGGTAGAGCACTCCCGCGGCAATGGGGATGAGGATCACGTTGTAGAAAAAAGCCCAAAAGAGATTCTGCTTGATCGTGCGCATGGTCGCCCGGCTGAGGGCCAGCGCCTGCGGCACGGCGCGCAGGTCGCCGCGCATCAGGGTCACGTCAGCGGTCTCCATGGCCACGTCGGTGCCCGTGCCCAGCGCAATGCCGACGTCGGCCTGCGCCAGCGCCGGCGCGTCGTTGATGCCGTCGCCGACCATGCCCACGATCCTGTCGTCGGCCTGCAAAGCCTTGACCTGCTCAGCCTTGTCCGCCGGCATGACCTCGGCGATGACCCGCTCGATGCCAGCCTGGGCGGCGATGGCTTCGGCGGTGCGGCGGTTGTCGCCGGTGAGCATCACCACCTCCAGGCCCAGGCGGCGCATCTGCGCCACGGCCTCGGCTGAGCCGTCTTTCAGCGCGTCGGCGATGCCCAGCACGCCCGCGGCGTGGCCATCGATCGCCACGGCAACGGCGGTTTGAGCAGCCGCCTGCATCCCCTCCACGCTGGCGGCCAGCTCATCCAGCGCGATCCCCTCCGCCTCCAGCCACTGCGGTTTGCCGACCAGCACCGTATGGCCGTCGACGCGGGCGCGGATGCCCTGACCGGCCACCGCCTCGAAAGCCTGCGGCTCGGCAAGGACAAGGCCGCGTTCCTGGGCCGCCGCCACCACCGCCTGTCCCAGCGGATGCTCGGAACCCCGCTCGGCGCTGGCCGCCCAGCGGAGAAGCTGAAGGCCTGCGTCTGGGTCCCCGGACGCCACAGCCGCCACCTCGATCACCTCCGGCCTGCCCCGCGTGAGCGTGCCGGTCTTGTCCAGCACCACCGTCGTCAGCCGATGGGCGGTCTCCAGGGCGGCGCTGTTCTTGAAGAGGATGCCCATCTCAGCGCCCTTGCCCGTGCCGACCATGATGGCGGTGGGCGTGGCCAGCCCCAGTGCACAGGGGCAGGCGATGACCAGCACCGCCACCAGGCGGATCATCGCCGCCGTGAAATCGCCGCCGACGGCCCACCAGACGACAAACGCGAGCAGGGCGATGGCGATGACCGCCGGCACAAAGACGCCAGCCACGCGGTCAGCGATGCGCTGGATGGGCGCCTTGCTGCCCTGGGCCTGGCGCACCAGGCGGATGATCTGCGCCAGCGCGGTCGCCGCGCCGACGCGCGTGGCCTCGAACTTGAGCAGGCCCTGGCGGTTGATCGTCCCGCCGACGACCTCGCTGCCGGGGCGCTTGTCCACCGGCAGCGGCTCGCCGGTCAGCATGCTCTCGTCCACTGCCGAGTGGCCTTCCACGACCACGCCGTCCACCGGGATGCGCTCGCCGGGGCGGACGACGACCCGGTCGCCCACGCGCACTAAAGCAACCGGCACGTCCATCTCCGCGCCGTCGCGCACCACGCGCGCCGTCTTGGGCTGCAGGCCGATCAGTTTCCTGATCGCCACGCCGGTCTGCCCTTTAGCCCGCGCCTCCAGCAGCTTGCCCAGCTTGATCAGGGTGATGATCACCGCCGAGGTCTCGAAATAGACGTGCTGCCCGGCGGGACGGAAGAGCAGGACGATGATGCTAAAAAGGTAGGCAATGGACGAACCCATCGCCACCAACACGTCCATGTTGGCGCTGCGGTTGCGCAGGGCGTGGTAAGCGCCGATGTAGTAATCCCAGCCTGTGTAGAACTGGACGGGGGTTGCCAGGGCCAGGAAGAGCCAGTCGACCCAGGCGGCGTGCGCCCAGTGGCCGACCAGGCCCAGGTCGCGGGCCATGCTGAGCAGAAAGAGCGGCAGGGCAAAGAGGACGCCGACCCAGAACTTGCGCGTCTGATCGGCGATCTCAGCCTGACGGGCCTTTTGCTCGACGTCCTCAGCCTCTTCGGCTGTGGCGGCCTGGATCACGCCGTAACCGGCAGCCTCGACCGCCCCCACCATCGCCGCGATCGAGGCCGCGCCGGGCAGGTACTCCACCTGCGCTCGCTCGGTGGCCAGATTGACCGTGGCATCGAGCACGCCGGGCACCCGCCGGAGGGCGCGTTCGACCGTGGCGGCGCAGTTGGCGCAGGTCATGCCGGTGATGGGCAGCTCGGCCTGCGCGGTGACCACGCCGTAGCCGGCTTCCTCCACCCGCGCCACCAGCGCCGCCGGGTCGAGCAACGCCGGATCGAACGTCACCGCTGCCTGTTCCGTGGCCCAATTGACCGCCGCATCGGCGACGCCGGCTGCCTTTTTCAGACTGCGCTCAACGGTCAGCGCGCAGTTGGCGCACGTCATCCCCGTGATAGCCAGATGGAGCTGCTTCGCCTCTGCCATCCTTATCCATCCGTGTCATTCAGGGGGATAGTTGATCTCGTCCAGCACCTCCCTGATCCGCTCCCACGTGGCGGGGGCCTGCCAGTGGACCGTGATCGTCTTGGTGGCGGCGTCGCCTTCCACGCTCTGGACGCCGGGCAACGCGCCGACCTCCCGCCTGATCGTCATCACACAATGGCCACAACTGATGTTGGGCACTCGAAACGTTTTGCTTTCCATCTCAGCTCATCTCCAGTTTGAACTGTTTGCGCGCTTTGGCCAGCTTGGGCGCGATCACAAAACGGCAGTAGGGCTGGTCGCTGTTGCGCCGGTAATAGTCGTGGTGATAGGCTTCTGCCGGGTAGAACGCCTCCAGCGGCACAACCTGGGTGACGATGGGAGCGGGCCAGACCCTGGCCGCTTCGAGGGCCGCGATCATCTGCCCGGCGGCCTCTTTCTGCTGAAGGTCATGGTAGAGAATGATCGAGCGGTATTGCGTGCCCACATCGGCACCCTGGCGGTTGGGCGTTGTCGGGTCGTGGATGGCGAAAAAGACCTCCAGGAGATCCCGGTAAGAGATCACCGCCGGGTCAAAGGTGATCTGCACAACCTCGGCGTGGCCGGTCATGCCCGTACAGACCTGTTCATAGGTCGGGTTGGGCACCGTACCGCCAGCATAGCCTGGCACGACGCGACGGACGCCGTCGAAGCTGGCGAAAACGGCTTCCAGGCACCAGAAACAACCGCCGCCCAGCGTGGCGACGGCCAGGCCGCTCTCAGGCAATGACGTTGGTTGGCTCATAGGTTACGCCTCTCTGCTCCCTCTCAGCGGGCTATTTTAGTAGACAATTGTAATACAAAATAGCCGACTTGTCAAGGAGGCGCTCTGTCCGCCCTGCTCCCGTCGGGTCTGTGACCCGGCGGCCCTCCGGCGGGGGTCACAGACCCCCGCCGAGCAGTGGGCCGGGCAGTGGGGGCGTGCTCCCGCCGGGTCTGTGACCCGGCGGCCCTCCGGCGGGGGTCACAGACCCCCGCCGGGCAGTGGGCCGGGCAGTGGGG
>Ga0209227_1000168_pt1 | contig 55184 bp, 45 predicted proteins | sample YNPBryantNP2012_FD_185815 | JGI IMG/M metagenome (GOLD analysis project Ga0209227, IMG submission 185815) | Anoxygenic and chlorotrophic microbial mat microbial communities from Yellowstone National Park, USA - YNP Bryant NP 2012 (SPAdes)... ...
TTGCAGCAATGCAGCAGCAAAAGGAACAGGTACGGGAGGCGATGAAGGCAGCGCCGGTGGTGACGCAGCTTGAGGACGTACGGCTTGAGAAGATGCGACAGGATGCCCGAGTGGTGAAACTCGGAACCATTATCAGCGAGTTCACGGATGACGGTAGTTATGATGTTCCTACCTTTTTGAGAAACGAACAACACCTGTGACCCTTGCTGGGAGCATCCCTTGTGGTGCTGAGTACCTGTGCTCAGGAGAGCCAGCGGCTCATCTGCTCCTCCTGCCACAACCCTTCCTGCCCAGCTTGACAGTAATCAAAACGATTTGACAAAATCGGGCGTCTGTGGTTAAAAGTACGCCTTTATTCCAGAGTAATGCATTTTCCGGATAAGGTCACCTATGGCGTATGATCCTAAAACAATGCGGGACTGGCAGATCTCGGAAGCTGCCGAGGTCAACATGCCCAGCCACGACCAGTGGCGTGAGCGACTGGGGCTTGAACCAGATGAGCTTATCCCGATCGGCAGAATCGCGAAGCTGAACTTTTTGAAAATCATTGAGCGACTTGCCAACCGACCAGACGGGAAATATATCGAGGTTACGGCTATTACCCCCACTCCTTTGGGTGAAGGCAAGAGCACAACTTCTATTGGACTCATAGAAGGACTGGGCAAGCGTGGTTTACATGTGGGCGGGTGTTTGCGCCAGCCGTCTGGCGGGCCAACCATGAATATCAAAGGGACCGCTGCCGGCGGCGGCAATGCGCTGCTGATTCCGATTGCTGAGCTGTCGCTGGGACTTACTGGTGACATCAATGACATTATGAACGCGCATAACCTTGCCATGGTTGCCTTGACCGCACGGATGCAGCACGAGCGCAACTACACCGATGAGCAGCTTTTGCGGTTGAGCCACCTGCGACGCCTCGACATTGATCCGACGCGGGTGCAAATGGGGTGGGTGATTGATTTCTGCGCTCAGAGTTTGCGCAATATCATCATTGGGCTCGGCGGTCGAAACGACGGCTTTACCATGCAGTCGCGCTTTGATATCGTCGCCAGTTCCGAGTGTATGGCAATCCTGTCAATTGCAAAAGACCTTGCTGATCTGCGCGAACGCATGCACAACATCACCGTCGCGTTTGATAAAAACGGCAAACCGGTGACCACCGGTGACCTGGAAGTCGCCGGAGCCATGTGCGCGTGGATGCGCAATACCATTAATCCTACCCTGGTGTGCACTGCTGAATATCAGCCGTGTATGATCCATGCAGGACCGTTTGCGAACATTGCGATCGGTCAGTCCTCGATCATCGGCGACCGCATTGGGCTGAAGATGTTTGATTACCACGTCACCGAGAGTGGATTTGCTGCTGACATTGGCTTTGAAAAATTCTGGAACGTGAAGTGCCGCCTGAGCGGTTTGAAACCTAATGTGTCGGTACTGACCACAACCGTGCGTGCCCTCAAGATGCATGGTGGCGGTCCCCGGGTAGTGCCCGGTCTCCCCTTGCCGGAAGCATACACCAAAGAGAACCTCGCGCTTCTGGAAAGAGGGCTCCCCAACATGCTGCACCATATTGGCATCATCAGGAAATCCGGCATCAATCCGGTCGTGTGTATTAATGTCTTTCAGACCGACACCCGTGAAGAAATCGCCATGATTAAACGGGCAGCCGAGCAGGTTGGTGCCCGCTGTGCCGCCTCAACACACTGGGAGCACGGTGGCGAGGGGGCACTGGAGCTTGCCGATGCAGTCATTGATGCCTGTCATGATACCGTAGACTTTCAGTACCTCTACCCTCTGGAAATGCGCCTGCGTGAGCGAATCGAGTTGATCGCCCGTGAAATTTATGGTGCTGATGGCGTGCTGTGGTCACCGGAAGCTGAAGCAAAAGCAAAAATGATCGAAAGCAATCACCAGTATAACGACTATGAAACCATCATGGTCAAAACCCAGCTCAGCCTCAGCCATGACCCTAACCTCAAAGGAGTTCCCAAGGGCTGGCTTCTGCCGATACGCGATATTCTCATATATTCCGGAGCGAAGTTTCTCTGTCCGTGCGCTGGTGCAATCAGCCTCATGCCCGGCACCGGTTCAAACCCTGCATTCCGACGTGTTGATGTGAATGTTGCGACCGGCGAGGTCACGGGGTTGTTTTAATTTCAGGTGGAGTGTTTTTACTCAGCACTCAGAACTCTCTACTCGTTTAGAGAAAAGCCATGCCGGCAAAAATTATCAGCGGTAGTGAAATCTCCCGACAAATCAGAAAAGAAATTAAACAGGGCGTTGCGCTGCTGCAGCAGCAGCACGGTATGGTACCGGGGCTGGTGACAATTTTAGTAGGAGAAAATCCAGCTTCGGTCAGTTATGTGACCGCCAAGCAGCTGGCTGCCCATGAGCTTGGCTTTTATTCCGTGCAGGACAATTTCCCCGAAACCATCTCCGAAGAAAAGCTCCTGCAGCGCATTGCCCAGTACAACAGCGATCCCAAGATTCATGGCATTCTGGTACAGCTCCCGCTGCCACGACATATTGATGAAAAAAAAGTGGTCAATGCCATTGACCCTGACAAAGATGTTGACGGGTTCCACCCCGTAAACCTCGGGCGGCTCATGATTGGCGGTGAGGCGGTAAAATTCTTACCGTGCACGCCTGCAGGCATCCAGCAGTTGATCCTGCGGTCAGGCTACCCCATCGAAGGTGCTGAGGTGGTTATTGTGGGACGGTCAACGATTGTGGGCAAACCGCTTGCTACGATACTGTTGCAAAAAGCACCCGGCGCCAATGCAACCGTAACCGTCGTGCACACCGCTACCCGTGACCTCGCTGCACACTGCCGCCGCGCTGATATTTTGATTGTGGCAGCCGGCGTTCCAGGACTGATTCAACCTGCATGGATAAAGCCCGGTGCGTGCGTTATTGATGTGGGTGTGAACCGGGTTGGCGAAAAGATAAGTGAAAAGACCGGCAAAAAAATCGCTATTCTGAAAGGCGATGTTGATTTTGAGGCTGCAAAGGAAGTCGCCGGCGCGATTACCCCCGTACCCGGCGGTGTTGGACCCATGACCATCACCATGCTGATGGCAAACACGCTGAAAGCAGCTCAGTGCTCGGTGCAGCGGTACTAATCTGACGCGTTTTCACTTCGTCTTTTCTGACAGAAACTGACGCAGCATGCGCGGTAGAATCCCGCCGTGGCGGAAATAGTCAACTTCAACAGGTGTATCAAGCCGGCAGATCACGGTAAATGTTTTTTGGCTTCCATCATCGCTGGTTGCTGTAACCAGTACCTCCTGACCGGGGCGCAGGGTAGCATCAAGAGCTATGCTATAGGACTCCCGCCCGGTAAGCCGAAGACTTTCTACATGCTCTCCCGGTCTGAATTGCAATGGCAAAACACCCATACCGGCAAGATTACTGCGATGGATGCGCTCAAACGACTGGGCGATCACTGCCCGCACACCCAGAAGCCGCGTTCCCTTGGCAGCCCAATCCCTGCTGCTGCCCATGCCGTAGTCTTGTCCGGCAATGATAATGGTTGGGATGCCCCGCTTTTGATACTCACCTGCAGCCTCGTAAATGCTCATCACCTCACCGCTGGGAAGCACGGTTGTGTACCCGCCTTCAGTACCAGGCGCAAGCTGATTGCGAAGCCTGATATGTGCAAACGTGCCCCGTACCATGACCTCGTGGTTGCCGCGTCTGCTGCCATAGGAGTTGAAGTCAACCGGCTGTACTCCGCAGCTTATGAGATACTTCCCTGCGGGGCTGTCCGCTCTGATCGTGCCTGCAGGGCTGATATGATCGGTGGTCACACTGTTGCCCAGCAGTACCAAAACCCGCGCATTAGTAATTGGTTTGAGATCGCCTGACTCACGGCTGAGCGCATCAAAATAGGGCGGCTTTTGTATATAGGTACTGTGCTCCTGCCAAGGGAAGAGATCCCCCGGTGCTCCAGGAATCCTGTCCCAGTAGGTGTTAGCCTGTTCGATGTTGTCATAGACTGCATGAAAAAGCTCAGGGTCAAGCGCACCGCCCAGCAGCGCCTCGATCTCAGCACGCGTCGGCAAAAGGTCGCGAAGAAAAATGTGCATACCCGCTGCTGTGGTACCAAGCGGCTCTGCAGCAAAGTCAATATCAACCGTGCCGGCAAGTGCAAAGGCAACAACAAGCGGCGGAGAAGCAAGAAAATTTGCCCGCACCATGGGGTGTATCCGACCCTCAAAATTTCGATTTCCTGACACGACTGCAGCTACAATAAGGTGCTGCTCCTCAATCGCCTTCTCAATCGCTTCAGGCAGTGGACCACTATTGCCGATACAGGTTGCGCATCCGTAGCCGACAAGGAAGAACCCAAGCCGCTCAAGATACGGGAGAAGCCCTGTCTTTTTTAAATAGCCGGTCACAACAACAGAACCGGGTGCTAAGCTTGTTTTTACCCATGGTTTTCGGGTAAGCCCGGCAGCAACAGCTTTTTTAGCAAGCAGCCCTGCAGCAAGCATTGCCGCGGGATTGCTGGTATTGGTACAACTGGTGATCGAGGCAATGACCACCGCTCCATGCCGAAGGGCATATCCCGTACCGTTATCCTCCTGCAACCGCACGCTGTGCTGAATATCCTCAGGTTTTTTTTGAAACCCGCGTTCAGCAGTCAAACGGGTCAGGCACTGGCGCCAGGTCGGCTGCAGTGCGGTAAGGTCAATACGGTCTTGGGGTCTGCTTGGCCCAGCAACGCAGGGACGCACCGTGGAAAGATCAATCTCAATGATGTCCTGATAGACAGGATCGGGCGTGCTTTCTGTCCGAAAAAGCCCTTGGCTGCGGCAGTATGCTTCAACAAGTGCTCTGGTCTCCTCAGACCGTCCGGTGGTGCGCAAATACGCAAGGGTAAGCTCATCAACCGGGAAAAACGCCATGGTCGCACCGTACTCAGGCGCCATATTGGCAATCGTCGCACGGTCAGGTACACTGATTGCTGAAAGCCCCTGCCCGAAAAACTCGACAATCTTGCCAACAACTCCTTTCTGGCGGAAAAGCTGGGTGATGGTGAGCACCAGATCCGTAGCCGTAACGTCGTCCCGAAGTTGTCCGTAAAGTTTGCATCCAATAACCGCCGGGGTCGTCAAATAGAGCTGCTCGCCAAGCATCACTGCTTCTGCCTCAATACCGCCAACACCCCACCCTGCTACTCCAAGACCATTGATCATGGTGGTATGCGAATCGCTCCCTACCACAGAATCAGGGAAGACAACGATCTTGCCGCTGATCTCACGTTGTGCAACAACCGAAGCCAGATATTCTAAATTAATCTGATGACAGATGCCGGTTGCCGGCGGAATAACGCGCACATTGGCAAATGCCTGCTGCGCCCAGCGGAAAAGCCGGTAACGCTCATGGTTGCGTTCAAACTCAAGGCTCGTGTTGCGCTCAAACGCATCCGGACGGTTGAACACGTCAACCTGCACGCTGTGATCAACGATGAGATCAACCGGTGTACGCGGATTGATCCTCCGGGGGTCACTCCCAAGCTCATGCATGGCAGTACGCATCGCTGCAAGGTCAACAAGACACGGCACGCCGGTAAAATCCTGCAGCAACACCCGCGCGGGCAAAAAGGGCAGCTCATGCGGCTCTGGTGATGCTGGCTTGTAGCTGGCAAGTCTGAGAATATCCTCCCGGGTAATCGTGTACCCATCCTCACCGCGCAGCAACGCTTCAAGGAAAATTCTGATGGTAAACGGCAGTCGTGCAACATCAGCAATGCCGTGCTCAGAAAGTGCTGCAAGACGATAGTAGACAAACCTGCCGTGCGACAGTACCAGCTCCGCGCGTGTCTGAAAACTGTCAAGTGACTGGTGAAGTGTCATAGCGTGATACCCTTAGTAGCTTTTGAGATGTCCACGGGTAAAAATAATTTTTTCTGCACCAAAACGGCGCTTGAATTCCTCAACGCCGGCAAGCGGGCCGCTTGGTGCAAAATCATACAGAAGAAACTGTCGTGCATGCGCATCCTGAATAACCTGCCACTGCAGGAGCGTGTTTGCGTGAGTGGACTCATATCCCTGTCGTGATGCGCCGCGCCAGTAGTGCGCGACCTTGTTCCAGTACATCATGATAATGCCTGCAACCGGCGTTCCTTCAACTTCAGCAAGCCAGAGGACGACATGCTCGGGGTCAGTTTCAAGGAGCTGCCGGGTGAGCGTTGCGGGAAACTCAACGATGGTTCTGTCACCCCAGCGTTTTAAGGTATCGGCATAGAGCGCAGTGTATGCTTCAAGGTCGTCTCCACCTGCTGAACGCCGCACCGTAACGCCTTTTTTTTGAGCAGTGGCAATACCGCGACGGTGTGATGCGGAAAAGCGACGGAACAACTCTTCGAGCGGTTGGTCGAGGTGCAGCACCAAAGTCTCGGTCTGCTGCTGTACAAGATACGGCGGCAGTGGGTGCTGCCACAGGGGATTGCCGTCAAAATGCAGGCTTTCCCTGCGGCGTTGAAAATAAGAGAACACTGCTTCTGTCTTTGCATCGTCCCACGAACCTGTGTAGATAGGACCACCGTAGGATCCAAACCCAAAAGACTTATAGCGATACCGGCGCCTGAACAGACCGTGCCGCGATCGCAGCAGCGGGAATACAGCACAGGTGCCATCCGCAAAAGTAAACCCAACGGTGCCGATCTCGTGGTGGGAAAACACGCTGACAAGGCTTTCTGCCCAGAGCGGCGCATGGTACAGCGTTGCAAGAGGGCTCCGCTCGGCAACTTCCTGCCAAAACGTTCGTGTAGGCTGCTCAATGATCTCCAGTTTCATCCCAAGGGGGTGCTCGCACGTAACAGTGAGCGCAGTATTATAAACGACAGCGTGCTCCTGTCAATGAAAACCAAAAGCTCCCGTGAGGTCTGTTTGAGCTGGAAACTGAACAAAAAATACTATACAATGCAGCACATGGCTGATTATACTGAGAAAAAAATCGTCGCCCATTCGCTTCACACCTACCTGTTCCGGACCGGGAGCTGGATCTACAGTCAGATCATCAATGCACAAAAATTCCACCCTATCGTCCTAGCTACACGCAAACAAAACCTTGATGTCTTCCCGTGGCATGATGCGTATTTTCTCTCAGACCTCTTCCCGCTGCGCAGGTTTTTTGAGCGGGAGTACGCAAAACGCACCGACTTTTATTACCCCTTTTTTTACCGGATCCTCAGACGCCGAAAGGCTGCGCTGCTGCATTCCCATTTTGGCAACCGGGGATATTTTGACCTAAAGCTTAAAGAAAAACTCGGTATACCGCAGGTTACAATGTTTTATGGCCATGACGCCTCAATGATGGCGCGTAATCCTTTGTGGCAGCGCCGCTATCATGAGCTGTTCAAGCGGTGCGAGCTGATTCTTGCCGAAGGAAATCACATGCGCAACGTGCTGATCGGGCTTGGTGCACAGCCGGAGAAGGTGCTGGTGTACCATCTCGGTATTGATCTGGAGAGTATCCGGTTCATTCCCCGAAAACCACGCATCGGCGAGCCAGTCAAAATCCTTGTGGCAAGTACGTTTCGCGATAAAAAAGGAATTACGTACTGCATTGAAGCATTTGCCAATGTTGCACAGAAATATAAAAATATTCACCTGAGCATCATCGGAGATGCAGGCAACAGCGCGCGCGAGGCTGCCTACAAAAAAGAAGTTCTTGCTGCTATCAGCAACCGCCATGTCAGCGACAAAGTCACGTTGCTCGGATTCCTTGACTACCCTGCATTTATCCAAGAAGCACAGCGACACGACATTTTTCTCTCTCATAGCATTGTTGGCGCTGATGGTGAAACTGAAGGTGGTGCTCCGGTCACCCTCATCGAAATGTCAGCCTATGGCATGCCGGTGCTTTCAACCCTTCACTGTGATATTCCTGAGGTCATTCTTGACGGCACAAGCGGGTTTTTGGTCCCCGAAAAAGATGTCGCAGCACTTACCGAGCGACTTGAGTTTCTCATTACCCATCCTGAGCTGTGGGAGCAGATGGGCAGAGCAGGCCGCAAGCATATCGAGGCAGAATATGATGCAAAAAAACAAGCACTCCGGCTCGAAACCATCTATGAGCGCCTTATCTAAGCCTCTATTTCACACTTGAGTCTCAGTGCTAAACATGGTAAGCTGCGTGGGCAGGTGCGGCGTATGTCGTTTTTTCATAGCAGGTATCCTTCCCCTGCGCCGCCAGAATACCCTGTGGGGATGTAGCTCAGCTGGGAGAGCATTACCTTCGCAAGGTAGGGGTCGTGGGTTCGAATCCCATCATCTCCACCACAACGTATCCAAAGGCATCACGTCATGCGTGATGCCTTTTTTATTGGCATTGGCACTTGGTACTTCAAGAGAGCTGCTCAACCTCAGGATCATTGCAAAAAAATCCACTGTATACCCAAGCAGAGCAATTTCTGTTTTCAAGAATAGAGTTATCATGCCTTGTTTACCAACATTCTTGAATGCTGCCAAAACCTTAGCTGATCAAAACGCACGCTACGGAGAAATCCTGAACCTCTGTCCCCTTCCCGCTCCATGCTTTCTGAAAAGGTTTGCCAAGCCTGCCAATGCCTCACAATAAGCTTCTCCTCATCCCGAACCTTCCTCTGGCATGACATAGCTCTGATACAGAGCTTTTAAAGGCCACCAGAGCGGTAAAGACTTTAACGCAACAGTTTCCCCAACTGCTGGAAGGGGAAAGGGAACAAAGCCCCTGTCAGACCAGGTTACCCATTTAAGGGATTTGTCCTCAAGTGGGACATGCAATGAGTACCATATTTCCCGAGGTCCGCGATCATCGGCATCAGTGACGGTTATAGAAATCCAGTCACGGGTCATGCGAAAGCCTCTTGCACAAGGGCTCACCGTGGGATCGCGGAAAAACTGATTCCACAACCCGTCAAGCATACCGCGATTGAAACGGATAACCAGCGTACGCTCATCAGTGCGTTTAACTTCAAGAGGGTGCATCCCTGAGGATAATAAAAAGGGCTTAATGCTCTGTGGTCTGCCTTCCGCGCCTCGGATAAAGGGGAGATAGAGAAACATAAGATCCGAGGGCGCATTGACGACCATAACCCGTGCATCCTCCGGGGCGCGGATAGTCTTTTCTGCCAGCACTAACGGTCGCTGTATAAACAACGGCAGGAGGGTTGAAGCGGCAAAGAGAGGTGCTGAAATGATGGCATGTATCATGATCAGGGTATATATAAATATTTTTCGCGGTCTATTCCAAAGGGGAGCATGCCATAAAGACGTATCCAAAGCTGTAGCAATAAGCCTTGCAATGATTCCTATGCAGCCAAACCCGGTAAAAAAAAGAAACCGGTTGCTCGGAAGAGCTGCGCAAAACGGTACTGACGACACTACCGCTCCCAGTGCTAAAAAGCACAGCCGCCTGTCAGCCCTGAGTAGAGGCAGGAAAACCCATACCGCAAACAAAAGAAACACAAGCGATGCCCCGACATACATCAGCGCAGCGTTCAAAGGCAGCAGTGCCCACACATCGGCGCAGGGTACCGCCAGTTGGCTCAGCAGCAATACGGGCAAGCGGAGAAAAAACGCTCCAGCAAACCGCAGCACATCACCTCCGGGATCAAGGTATATACCGGTGTGTGCAGCCTGATACCCCAATGCAGTATATGCGCCGCGCCACAAAATGCCGGCAATAAGGTAGGGCAGAAGCGCAGAAAAGCGGGCGGCTGGTTTTGCCTCATCAATAAACAGGGCATAAGAAAGAAGATACCCTGCCGTAGCTACGCCGGATTCACCGCTCAGCACCGCAAGAAAAAAAGATACCAGAGCAATGACCATGCATATTCCAGAGCCCTGAGCCCGCCACCGGTCATGCGCAAAAAGAGTCAGCAGCCCGAACACCGCAGCAATAAGGGCGTTGCGGCAATTTAAAAGTGATACGGACACAGCATGGGTGTGATCCGCAGCATAGAGGAGCACTGCAAGCCCCGCAATCCATCCCGGAGCAAGAAAGCGCCGGTACAGCAGTCCGGCAACAAGCACAAGCAAGGCATACCAGAAAATGCTGTGAAGATGCATCAGCCATGCTGAGTGCTGAAATAACGTGAAATCAATCACGTGGGTCAATGTGGAAAGGGGCCGGAAGAACGCAATGCACAGCTCAGGATCCGTCCACCAAGGATACAGCCCCTTTTCAATTCCCTGACGAATATTCTGCGAGCCCTTTTTAATCAAGGTAAAAGCATCACGGGGCATCCGGTCATCAGGAAGAACTCTTTTATCCTGCAGCACCGTTGCTCGAATAAAATAGTCATCTCCCACAAAACCGACAAAAAGAGAAGGCAGCGCCAAAAGAAAAGCTACCAGCATTGCCCAGCACCCAACCCTTTTCCGCCCAAGCAACCGCACGATGGTGTCACGGGCTGAGTGATCTGGCGAGCAGAAATTGCATGAATCTCTGTTTGTCCGCTGAGTCATAGAATAGGTTACTGCGTGCTCAGGCGTAGTTTCAAAATGACTGATGGTTGACGTCTTCATGTGCTGTGGAAAAACCCTCTGCAAAATCGTTAAAGCTTTCTTTCAGGTAAAAATGCCCTGAGTATATCCATACCCAATAAAAGGGTCTGTTATCTAAAAACATCTACCGTTCGTACTGGCTTATACCTGCCAAAATTAGTTCCCGATAATCTTTCCTGCAAATCTTTGGGGGTCAGGGCACGACGGTTGTCGCGCCGGCAGGAAACTGCGACTGCTCGTATGGTGCACCCTCACCTGCTGTCATCAAAGACAGCGCATAACCGTACTGCTCACCGGCTGCACCGATGCTGTCGCGATAATACTGTGCCCGATAAGCTGAATGCGCTCATAGGAATAGTTTTCTGACGCACGTTGTGTGCCCAGCGCTTCCCCAATTGCAAGACCAGTGCGGGCGGCTGTTGCCTTATCAGCAGCAGCACTGCTCCAGTCATACGCAACAAAGTCCCACAACTCCTGGTGTTCAACCACGGCTGCAACTCGCTGGAGGATATCAGCCGGCCAGTCTGCAGCAGTATCGCCACTGCCATGCACCACCACCAGCAGATACTGTGTATGAGCACGCTGCGCTGGTAAAGGAGCCGGTATCGTCTCAGTGCTGCATGATCCTGCAAAAATTGCAAATAAGAGAACAAGAGAAAAACCAACCCATGGGTGGTGTGCTGCCAGAGGGTAGTGCTGCATAAAGATATTGCTCTTGGTCATTGTTGCTTAAATCCAAAACGCTCAAAAATGTCAGAGAACTGACTGAGAACCTCCTCAGGCGTGAGCCCAAACTGCTCAAGTGAATAGTGGTGTGTGCTGGTGTAGCGCTTTGCCCGTGCATCCTCCTGCTGCAGTATCTTTTCATACTCATGGGACAAGTCAAGACCGAAGCGTTGGTAGAGTTCCTGAACCGTATCCTGAAGCTGTTGCATAAGCGTAGGATACGTGATGATCATCTGGCGCTCCGGTGGCAGAAGGGCAAGCTGCTCTAAGGGATACCGATAGTACACGGTAACAACCCTCTGCGCAGCTTCGTTGAGTTCGGCAATGTTTCGTGGAGTAAAAAAAACGCTGCTGTACGACTGATACAGGCTGAGCACTGAGGGAATTACCTCATGGGGCGAACGTACCATGCAGACAAAACGGGCATCAGGAAATGTTTCATTTAGACACCGGATCATGCCGCTGAACACCGGGTTTTTTGAAAGAAAGCACCTGCCCTTGCCAAACACATACAGATGTCGTTGCACGCATGCCCGGTAAAAGCCCATGATCCGACGGCGCTCCCGAGCATCAAGCTCCGCGTCAGGATAAAAATATGGCCATAGTTCCTTGACAAACGGAAAAACAAACACCAGAAGCGCCGAAGAAAAAATATGGAACAGCAGCCATACATCTTCTTCTGCCTCAAAAAAACTGATTTTGTGAATCCGGGAAAGGTCTGCCATGGTCTGTTGTTCAAAATGATGGATCAACCGCGCGCACGGACTGCCTAGCAGCCGATCAAGCCTGCCGAGTGCCACAAAGATCTTTTTCTGGACAATTGATGGTGCAAAGGCAACTTCCCAAAACCGCATTGACGTAAAGTGTTCGCAGTCACGCGCAAGAAGCCGCTGCAGAAAGGTTGTGCCGCTGCGGGGAACACCAATGATAAAGATCGGCCGTTCTACCGGCTGGCGTTGGTAACCGGGGAATAACACCTTGTCAAGAAGAAGCCCGAGCCAGTTCCACGTTTCAACAGTTAGATACACGGGGGTAAGTACGAGGAGCACCAGCACACGCCGGAGGGTGAGCTGGGCATTAGTCCCTCGGGTTCCAATGAGCGATTTATAGACAACGCGAAACAACAGACGAAAATTGAATGTCATAGATTACGAATCCTTTTTTGTCTTGATCCTGAGGAGCAGCCGATGCACGCCCCAGCGATATGCACAGCCCACAATCCAAACATAGGTTCGCGGAAACAATCGTTTCAGGTGCCAGACAAACCGTGCTTCGATTTGCGGCAGGACGTACAATTTGTTTTTTTCAACTGCCCTGATGGTGCAGCGCGCAACTCCTGCGGCGTCCATTGTCGCAAGGTCAAACATCTTCTGGGCAAATTGGTACTGTTCTTCAGTTTCGTAGCGCAGGTTTTCAAGCAGCCGCGTTGGGAAGAACGTGGGACAGACAACGCTCACCCCAATCCGGTATGCGTTCAGCTCTGCGCGCAAGGTCTCAGAAAGGCTAATAACCCCTGCCTTTGCAACATTATAGGGCCCCATTTCAGGAAACGATGCAATACCAGCGTTTGAGGCAATATTGACGATATGACCTCCTCCGGTGCGTTTCATCAGCGGCACAAAAAAATGGCATCCGTAAATCACACCCCACAGGTCAATGTCAATAACCCACTGCCAGTTGTCAAGCGGCGCACTGCCTACCCGTCCGGCAACACTCACACCGGCATTGTTCACCAGCAAATCCACGCCACCCCAATCGCGAGCAACACGTTCTGCAAGTGATGCCATCTGCTCTTTTCTGGCAACATCACAGCACACCGAATCGCCACTGCCCCCGAGCTGCTGCACGAGTTCTCTTGCTTCCTGCGCGCGCTCTTCAATACTGTCAACCGCAAGCACGCGTCCACCTCGGCGGCCAAGCTCACGACAGAGCTCTTTGCCTAAGCCACTTCCCGCGCCCGTGACCAGCGCCCGTGTTGTTCTTCCTATCTTCATAGCGCACCGTAAGGAAAATGATTCCAGAATGAACGCCTCATAATCTACTAACATGACCCCATGAAGGGCAATCCTGACGCATGGAGGGATGCACGCGCGGCATCAGGGCTGTCCGAGGCGCTCAATCTCTTCATGCTTTTTCTGAAAGACCGACTGCTGCTCCTCATGGGCAGCAATCGCCTGCTCAAGCTCTTCAAAAAGGTGCTCAATCGCAGACTGACATGCATGGATGGTTTGTGCGATTGTTGCGATACGGCTGGCATCACGCGCCTGCGTGGCTTCCTGCATCGCTGCGGTGCTGTCAGCAAGCTCCTGCTCACGAGCACTAATGTTCTGCTCAAGCTGTGCTATGCGGTCTTCAAGCGGTTTGAGCACCCGCGAACGCTCTACAAAAAAATGTGACCGGATTCGTCGAATCTCTTTTTTGGTGAGCGTGCTGTGGCACAGCTCAGGCTCGGATGGTGCTGCCCCACCCCTGCGCTCGTTTTCTTCGTGCCAGCCGCAACGTTCAAGAAAATGCTGATACCTACCTTCAAAAACCTGCGGCTGCGTGCCTTGAAACACAATCAGTCGTTCGGCAAGTGCGTGCAGCAGCATTTCGTTATGGGTCACCAGTACGACCGCGCCGTCAAAATTATCAAGTGCTGCAAGCAGTGCATCACTTGATGCCATGTCAAGATGGTTGGTCGGCTCATCAAGCAAGAGAAGGTTCAGGGGGGTCACGAGCAGTTTTGCAAGCGCCACTCTGCTTTTTTCACCGCCCGACAGCACGCCGATTTTTTTGAGCGCCGCATCTCCTTCAAACAGCATCGCGCCGGCGACACTCCGTGCCATCTGAAGATCAACATCGGGGTGGCTATACAAAATCTCCTCTTCAACCGTGCGCAGGGGATCAAAACAGACAGTCGTGGTCTGTTCAAAAAAACCAATCACTGCATTCGGATGACGTTTGATCTGACCCTGTTGTGGTTGGAGTGCACCCGCAAGAACTTTCAAGAGCGTCGTTTTCCCCTTGCCGTTGTTGCCGATGACCCCGATGCGGTCACGGCTGCCGATGCTAAAACTCAGGTCTGAAAAAAGTGTACGATCCGGTTCATATCCAAAGGAAAGATTGTGCACGGACATCAGGTACTTTGCACTACAGGCTTGGTACCGAAACGAGAAGTCAAGCGTCTTAATTGCTTCAAGCTTTGGTCGGCTCCCCATCTTCTCAAGCAGTTTTACGCGTGACTGTACCAAATTAGCAAGACGCGCCTTCGCCCGGAAACGGCTGATAAAAACCTCGATCTCTTTACGTCGCCGTTCGTCGTTTCGTCGGGTTTTTTCATATACCTCTTCCTCCTGTGCGATCTGCGCGTAATACTTTTCTGTAGTTCCCGCAATTTTGCGCACGCGGCAGCGGTGAATGCCGAGCACCTGCGTCACAATGTTGTCCATGAAGCTGCGGTCATGCGTAATCAGAATAAGTTCACGGGGCCACGCGCACAGCAAGCGTTCAATCCAGCGAATCGAGGTAATATCAAGGTAATTGGTCGGTTCATCCAGAAGCAAAAGGTCGGGCTCTCCTACCAGCACCTTGGCAAGATTGAGCCGAACCTGATACCCTCCGGAAAACGAGTGCGGATGCCGCAGCATATCCTGCGGCGAAAAACCAAGCCCTGCAAGTATCCGCTCAACCTTCCAGCGCTGGTCGCGCTCCTCCTCACGCAAACCTTTCATAGCTTCGGCAATCACCGTGTCCCGATCAAAATCAATGTGCTGCTGAACGTAGCCGATGCGATACCCCTTGGGAATGCTGATGGTTCCGGTGTCGGGTTGTTCCTCGCCGGCAATCAACCGCAGCAGGGTGGTCTTTCCCTGTCCGTTGCGACCTACCAATCCCACACGCTCACGGCGACCTATGTTCACGCTGATATTTTCAAACAGCGTCTGGCTGCCGTACCGCTTTGTAAGGTTATCAATACTGATCATGGACTCGCATTAACCACAGGACAAAACCGGCGCATCGGGCTGTGTTTCGGAGCATATCGCTGCGCTGCAGCCACCACGAGGGGAACCGCAGCAGCGGCAGGGTGCAAAAACCTGCTTGCAAATATCTTCGTTTTCTTTCATACTAACCCTTGTCGCGAGCTAAAAACAACAGAGCTATGAGCGTCATAGATTGTATCGGTAATACTCCGCTGGTCGAGCTCAATCGCATATGGGATGCAGATCGTACCGGCGTGCGCATTCTTGCAAAACTTGAAGGCGCCAACCCCGGCGGCTCGGTCAAGGACCGTCCTGCCTATTTTATGCTCAAAGAAGCAATCGCTTCGGGCGAGCTCACACCGGACAAAACCATTCTTGAGCCAACTTCGGGCAACACCGGTATCGGCATGGCAATGATTGCTGCAGCACTGGGTTATCGCATCAAACTCATCATGCCTGCCTGTGTCAGCCAGGAACGCCGCGGTATTCTGATGGCGCTGGGTGCCGAGCTCGAACTGACGCCGGGATGCGATAAAACCGACGGTGCGATTCTGCGCGCACACCACATCATGGACTGCTTCGGCGACCGGTACTACATGCCCAACCAATTCGCCAATCCTGCCAACTGGCGCTCACATTACCAAACCACGGCACCGGAAATCGTCCGGGATGCCGGTGGAACGGTAGATGCATTTGTCGCAGGCATGGGAACGACCGGAACCCTCATGGGCTGCAGCCGGTATTTTCACGAGCACCATATAAAAACCTTGGTTGTCGGCATTGAACCTATGATAAATCATCGCATCCAGGGACTCAAGAACATGCAGGAATCAATCGTTCCCGCAATTTATGATCCACACCTGCTCAGCCATAAAATAACGTGCACCGATGATCAGGCATTTGAGGTATTCCGGGACCTGGCGCAACGAGAAGGTCTGTTTTGTGGTCTGAGCAGTGGCGCTGCGCTCTGGGGTGCCATGGAGGTTGCCCGGGATATGCCCCGAGGATCAACCGTTGTGGTGCTCTTCCCTGACCGTGGTGATCGCTACCTCTCAACAGAAGCGTTCCGGTCTGTGTGCGCACTGTGCCCGCCATAAACAGCGCTGCTCGCTCCTCCAGAAAACAGCTCAGAATATCCCTCATCAGTTTTTGCAATCCAGCGGGCAATATCCTCAAGAGCCCGACGGGCAAGTACCTGTTTCCTGTCTTTCCGTGCCACACGTTCACCCAGTGCGGGCAACAGTCCGAAATTTGCGTTCATGGGCTGAAAATTATGCCCATGCGATTCGGTAATATAAGCAATCAATGCACCGATCATTGTGGTCGGCGGCGGCACCACCGGATCAATGCCGTGGGCGTAGCGAGCAGCTGATCTGCCAGCAACAAGCCCGGTTGCAATGGATTCGCAATAGCCTTCAACTCCGCTTATCTGTCCGGCAAAAAAAATACGGGGTTGGTCTTTGAGTTGCAAGGTTTTCAAAAGTACCCGTGGAGCATTGATAAAGGTATTGCGGTGTAGGCTTCCAAACCGCGCAAAACTCGCATTTTCGAGCCCCGGAATCAATGCAAATACCCGCTTTTGTTCAGGATAGGTGAGCCTTGTCTGGCAGCCGACTAGGCTGTACAGCGTTGCTTCCTGATTTTCTTGGCGTAGTTGAAGAACTGCATAGGGCTGCTGTCCGGTGTGGGGATCAAGAAGACCGACCGGTTTCAGGGGTCCATGGGCAAGGGTCTCCCTGCCCCGGGCAGCCATCACTTCGATCGGCATACATCCCTCAAATGGTATCAGTGATTCAAATTCGTGCAGCGGCACTTTTTCTGCAGCAAGGAGTGCATCAACAAACCGGTAGTACTGCTCACGACTCAGTGGACAGTTGAGATAATCAGGACTTGTCTTACCGTAACGGGATGCAGAAAAAATACGGCTTCGGTCAAGCGACTCCGCCTCCACAATCGGCGAGAGAGCATCATGGAAATAAAGAAACTCACTGCCTACCAGCTCCTGCAGCCGCGCTGCCAATCTATCAGCAGTCAGCGGTCCTGTGGCGATAACGACCGTGCCGCACGTCGGCAGCTCAGTCACCTCCTGTCGGATAATGTTTACCTTTGGATGCTGGGAAAGCACTTCCGTGACCGTGCAGGAAAACCGTTCACGGTCAACTGCCAAAGCTGTGCCTGCAGGCACTCGGGTGCGGTCAGCATGCTGCAAAAGCAGGGAACCGCACAGCCGCAGTTCCTGCTTGAGAAGCCCTGAGGCGTTTTCAATCGTATCAGCCTTCAGGGAATTGCTGCAGACAAGTTCTGCAAGATACGGACTGCGGTGCGCCGGTGAAAAACCCTCGGGCTTCATCTCATACAGCGACACCACGCAACCCCGCGAAGCTGCCTGCCATGCTGCTTCGCACCCGGCAAGTCCACCGCCGATAATGGTTACGTGTGGTGTTTTTGACATTGCGCTGCGCCTATGTACTGTTTGATTTAGCAGCTATTCCACCATCTTGTTCAAGCCCTGCGCGATGGTGTTTGTTCAGACATGACGGCACGCTGACCGTTACCTCCAGCTACCACGGTGCGTGCCTCGAATGATGAAGCACCGGCAGCAACGAAAACACTGCCGGTTAGTCGGTTGTTGTCGAGCTGGCAGAATCAGGTGAAGCAGACCCCGTTCCCGCAGTCCTCGCGTAGGAACATTTTTTATCCGGGCATTTTATAACGTGCCCGGACCGCTTTGAAATCTTTTCAACAAGGAAGGGACTGCCGCACACAGGACAGGGTTCCGCAATGGGTTTATCCCATGATGCAAAGGTACACTTGGGGTAGCGTGAACAACTGAAAAAGACCTTGCCTCTCCTGCTTTTCTTTTCCAATACCGTGCCTTCAGCACATGCAGGACAGGCAATCCCTAAATCAAGTGGTTTTGTCAGTGGACGTATGAACGTACACTCGGGATACCCTGAGCACCCCAAAAACTTTCCGTACCTGCCCTGTTTGACCACCAACGGTTTGCCGCACTTCTCACAGGCTTCCTGGGTAGTCGGTGCATCATCCAGTGCTGCGGCACCATTGGGTTGCTGCAGCGAGCGGACATATCTGCACTCAGGGAAACCGCTGCACGCATAAAACCGCCCATACCGTCCAAGCTTAATCACCAACGGTTTCTGACACTCAGGGCAGGTTTCTGCGGTCTTTTCTGTCGTTACATCTTCCTTTTGTATTTCAACCTCTTTCTGACGGATCAGGTTGATAAACGGTTTCCAGAATTCCTTAATTGCAGGTTTCCACTGGGCTTCGCCCCGAGCAATCTGGTCAAGCCGGTCTTCCATGTACGAGGTAAACCCGTAGTCAACATATTTTGAAAAATGATTCACAAGCAGGTCATTGACCACCATACCGATATCTTCAGGGTAGAAACGCTTTTTGACAAGCTTTACGTACTCGCGCTCTTGTAAGATACTAATAATACTTGCATACGTTGAGGGACGACCGATACCGAGCTCCTCGAGTGCCTTCACCAGCGTTGCCTCTGTGTAGCGCGGAGGCGGCTGAGTAAAATGCTGTTCAGAAGAGAGTGCCACAAGCCCAAGCACCTGCCCCTCCTGGAGTGGTGGCAGCATCCCTTCCTCACGCTCCTCATCGCCGTTGTCCTTGCCTTCGCTGTAGAGTTGCAAAAAACCGGGGAACGTAATGGTGGATCCAGTGGCGCGAAACACAAATCGCTCACCTGCGCTAATGTCAGCCGATACTGAATCAAGCACCGCTGCAGCCATTTGGCTGGCAACCGCTCGTTTCCAGATGAGGCTATAGAGCTTGAATTCATCGCTACTCAGCGCATGCTGCACCTGATCGGGACTCAGATGAATATCGGTCGGTCTAATTGCCTCGTGGGCTTCTTGTACGTTTTTTGATTTTTGGGTGAAGTGCCGTGGTCTACTGAGCGCATACTGCTCGCCATAGGTGGCAACAATCACCTCGCGGATATCTTTAAGTGCACTTGCTGCAAGGTGGACAGAGTCCGTACGCATATACGTAATCAAGCCCATGGTGCCCGTGCCCACATCAACGCCTTCATACAGCTTTTGTGCAATGGTCATGGTTTTGCGCGCTGAAAAACCAAGCTTGCGTGATGCCTCCTGCTGCAGGGTGCTGGTGATAAACGGCGGTGGCGGGGTGCGACGAATCTCTTTGCGCTGCACACCGGTAACCCGGTAGGCTGCACCGTCAAGGGCAGCGATAATCTCCTGCGCCTGCGCTTCTGTGCTGATGGCAAGCTTTTCAAGTTTCTTGCTGTCAATCTGTACCAGCTGTGCTGAGAAGTTGCTGTCGCCAGCAGCAAGCTGCGCATGAATCGTCCAGTATTCCTGTTGCGTGAACGCCCTGATCTCAAGCTCCCGCTCACAGATGAGCCGCAACGCAACAGACTGCACTCTGCCTGCAGAAAGCCCATACCGGATTTTCTTCCACAGAAACGGGCTGAGATTAAACCCGACAAGGTAGTCAAGGACAACGCGTGCCTGCTGTGCATCAACAAGCGTTGCTGAAATATCACGAGGATTTTTGAGTGCCTCCTGGATCGCCTCGCGCGTGATCTCATGGAAGGTAATGCGCCTGACGCTCGGAGGCGTGGTCGCACCGGAAGCGGCTTTGTCAAGTTTCAACGAGGCAACGAGGTGCCACGCAATTGCCTCACCTTCTCGGTCAAGGTCGGTTGCAAGATATACAGTGGTGCAGGTTTTGAGTGCTTTGCTAATTTCAGCCAGATATTTTTTGCTTTCTGGAAGAATCTGATAGTGGGGGACAACGTCGCCGTTGATTGCAACCGATCCCTGTTTACTGGGCAATGCCCTCACATGCCCTTTACAGGCAAGCACCTTATAACCCTTGCCAAGAAATTTTGAAATGGTTTTTGCTTTTGCCGGAGATTCAACAATGACCAGTGACTGTTCCATAGGTTTCCTGTCACGCTCCACGGAAGCTCCCTATGCCTGATGCTTAGCATCCGGGCAGTACCGCAATCCGCACAAATCGTTTCCCTGGAAGCTCTTCAATAAGACCCTTCAGTTCAAGTTCTACCAGCAGTGCTGCCAGGCGACCCGCCTGCATCCGGCTGCGCTCGGCAAGAACATCAATGTGTACCGGTTCCTCACTGAGCAGACCGAAAATGGTCTGCTGTTCGGGACCCAGGTCACTCGTCCGCTCTGCTAAAACAGCAGTTTTTGGAGCAACGTTCTGTGGCAGCACCTCTTCAAGAATGTCCTGCGCTGTTTCAACCAGCTTTGCGCCACTGCGCAAAAGGCTATTCGTGCCCTTGCTCATATAGGTATAAATGCTGCCCGGTATCGCAAAGACATCCCTCCCCTGCTCAAGCGCAAGCCGTGCCGTGATCAAAGAGCCGCTGTGAGGTCCTGCCTCAACCACCAGCACGCCACGGGACATACCGCTGATGATGCGGTTACGCGCCGGAAAATGATAGCTACTCGGCTCCGTGCCCAGCGGATATTCTGAAACAACGGCACCGGAGTCCCCGATTGCCTCATAGAGCTTTCTGTTTTCAGGGGGGTACACAACATCCACGCCGCATCCGAGCACTGCGACTGTTGTGCCGCCAGCAGACAGTGCTGCCTGATGGGCATAGGCATCAACGCCTCGAGCCATGCCGCTCACAATCGTTACCCCCTGCGCGGCAAGTTCGCGGCTGAGCTGATCGGTGACTCGGCGTCCGTAGCTTGATGCATTGCGTGAGCCAACAATGGCAACCATGCAGCTTTCTGCAGCAGGCATGCTGCCGCGGACATACAAAAACGGCGGCGGATCATAGATGTGTCTGAGCAGTGCAGGGTATGCCGGATCAGCAAAGGTGATAATGCTGATATGGCGGCGTTCAAGAAGCTCAAGTTCCCGTTCAGCATCCGATGACGGTACTGCACTCCGCAGCGCCGCAATCGTGCGCTGCGTCATCCCCGGAACAGCATGCAGCGATTCCTCATCTGCCGCAAACACACGCTCAGGCGACCCAAAACGCTCGATGAGGTTTTTGCACAAAACCGTACCGATGCCGCATACATTGCGCAGCGCTATCCAGTAATAATACTCATGCACACGCTATATCCCTGCCTTTTTTGCAATAGGCGAAGATTGATAGCCTGCAGTCAGGCAAAAGTCAAGGATAAATTTTCCTCCTGCAATTATCTACCAACACCTTTATTTTTTAGGATAGTGCTTTACCCTGTTTGACCTCACCAGCCCCTAACTGCGGTATCCAGCTTCAAACTGCTGGCACTAAAAGCGCTTTACTACGTCTTTCCAGAAACCCTACAGGGCAAGCCAAAAAGCCTGACTGCATTGGCGGTTGTCGTGCTGGCAACTGTTTCGAAGGGAATATTTTTAAGCGCTGCTATCGCGGCAGCAACATACCGCACATAGGAAGGCTCGTTTCGCTTGCCGCGAAACGGAACCGGGGTGAGAAACGGACAGTCGGTTTCTATGAGCAGGTGCTCTAGCGGTACCGCCCGCACCACCTCATGGAGCCTTGTGGCATTCTTGAAGGTCACGGTTCCGGGTATTGAAATAAAAAAACCAAGATCAATACAGGTGCGTGCCATTGCCGTGTCGCCGGAAAAGCAGTGCAGCACGCCACCGTACTCGCCTGAGCGCTCCTCCTGTAGCATCTGCATGGTTTCACGATGTGCTTCCCGGTCGTGGATAACCACGGGAAGTTTGAGCGCTTGTGCAAGCTGAAGCTGGGAGCGGAAGCTTTTGATTTGCTCCTCACGCGGCGCGCGGTTGCGGTAAAAATCAAGACCGATTTCACCGATGGCAACCACTTTGTCATGCCGAGCGTTCTTTTCGATGAAATCAAGCGCGTGCCGGTCAAGCTGCCGTGCGTTGTGCGGATGAATGCCAAGTGCGACATAGATAAATGGGAACAACTGGGCAAGGTGTAACGCCTGGCGGCACTCTTTCAGACCGATGCCGATGGTGATGATGGCTTCAAGACCGGCATCACGGGCTCGCTTGATAACCTCATTCCGGTCAGCGGCAAATTCAGGCAGATCAAGATGTGCGTGTGAATCAATAAGTGGCATAGTGATGTTTCAGGTTCAAAGTTCAAGATTCAAAATTCACAATTCAAATACCAAAATCATTCGTGAAGCGTGGCTTTTTACAGTGCACAGTCCCAAGTGCTGAGTGCCCAGTGTTTCGATTTCTTGCTCAGTAATGCTTTTGTCTTCCTATGCCGCATTCCGAACTCCGCATTACCAACACAATCCAAAATCCACAATCCATAAATATCCTTACTCCGCACGCTGCACTTCGCACCTGACCCCCTACCCCGCAGGGCGGGATCTGCGACCGGGGATGCGTTTGCTTTTTCGCCGGCTACGAGCCATGACCGACGAACCGCTTTATATTCTCGTCACCTGTACCCAGACCTTACGGGTGCGGGGTCCGTCGAACTCACAGAAAAAAAGAGACTGCCACGTGCCAAGCTGCAAGCGACCCTGCTCGACAATCACTGATGTAGAACATCCAAACAACGACGATTTAATGTGCGCTGCCGAGTTCCCCTCAGCGTGTGCATATCCATCCCGCAGCGGCACGATTTTCTCGATTTCCATTAAAATATCCCGAACCACCGCAGGATCAGCATTCTCATTGATCGTGACCCCTGCAGTGGTGTGGGGAACAAACACCGTGCAGACCCCGCGCTGGATGCCTGCGCTCCCGACCGCATTCTGCACTGCGTCGGTAATGTCGATCATATCGGTCTGACGACGGGTGCGAATCGTGATTTCTTCCATGGCCGTGTGCTCCTGTTCTGCGCCGGATGCACCACTATAGACGCCGCCCGCCGGTTCTGTCAACCAAAAGGCGGTCGCCCCGACGGCAGTCGGGCATGGCACAGCCGGCCTCAGGGTTTATTTTCTGTTGCCCTGGTCGCCCGGTTTTTGTATAGTGGTGCAGTGAGGCGACGGCCATGCGCCTTCCATGAAAACTCTTTGTTATCAGCAGTGCACTTCCGGGGAGATTGTTCCGCCATGCTCATAAAACAAATCGAGACGCTTTGCCGCGTCATACTGATTATCGCTGCGGCATCCTGCGCGCTGCCGGCGGATTCGGCGACCGCAGCAAAAAAAATCATCGGGCCGGGCGACATCCTGCCGGAGCATACGTTTCTGTATACGCTTCCCTCGCAGGACAGTGCCTATCTTGGTGTCAGCCAAGGTTTTTTCTCTTTTTGGGGTGTTCAAGAATTCAGCATTCAGAACATTCCGGCAGAGATACTTGTCCTTGAATTTTTTAATAGCTACTGCACCTCCTGTCAGGCACAGGCTCCGGTACTCAACAGGGTTTATGAAAAAATAAGCAGTATGGCCACGCTCCGTGACAAAGTGCGCTTTATTGGTATCGGTGCAGGTAATAACAAGAGAGAAGTCGAACAGTTCAGAAAGGATAAGCAGCTTTCCTTTCCGATGCTTCCGGACAGTGATTTTTCCTTTTACAATGCTGTCGGAGACCCAGGGGGCACACCGTTTATCATTATTGCCAAACGCACCCGGCAGGGATTTATGGTAATTTTCTCAAACCTTGGGTTGGTAAAGGATAGTGAGGTGCTAGTAGAACAAATTCAGGAAGCGGCAGTGCCCGGCGCTGCCGGAAAGCCGGTCATACGGGAATCAGACCTTGCCGCTGAAGAAGATGATCGTATGCTTGAGCTGAGGATGCCGGAACATGAGCGTATCGAAAAGATAAAGCAGAGCTTACGCAGCATCTGTCCGGCTGAAGGTTCAATCCCTGAGCCAGTAAAAATAACCTTGCCCAGCGGTGAAACCGTATATCGCACGGAAATCATCACGGGCGCAAAAAAGACCGTTCTGTTTACCCAGATCATCAGCAGGAAACCTGTCTGTGACGTGTGCCACGGTGTGCATTTTATGGTGACCTTTGACCGGACCGGCACCCTCAGAGCCTTCACCCCGATTCACATCACCAAATACGGCAACATCCCGTGGAAAGACAATGACGTGCAGTTCATGGCATCGCGCATCGTCGGCCGGTCGCTCAAAAAGGAACTTGTCTTTGATCCCGCGGCAGACGCGGTTTCAAGCGCGACCATGAGTTCCGCCCTTATCATCAACAGTATCAACAGCCTCAGACCGGTGTTTGACGCGATTTCCCAAAACCCCGAATGAAGAAACGCCTCTGTGCAGCGCTTGCGCTGCTTGCATGCCTGGCCGCAGCCGCCTGCCGCAGCGAATACCGTGACGGATCGCCGCTTCAAATCAGCGTTACGGATCTTTCCGGGACACCGATACTGCTTTCCTTTCCGCACGAACAGGTAACGATTCTCAACCTGTGGGCAACGTGGTGCGTCCCCTGCAAGGCTGAAATCAAAAATCTGACGGAGCTCGTCGTTGAGGGCCGCATGCAGGGGTGCCGCATCATGGGGATTGCGCTTGATTCGATCACGCCCGAGCATCTCAAGCCTGCTGTTGCGGCACTGTCCATACCCTATCCTGTGTATGCGGGCAATGCCGACGAAATTCTGAAAAAGACCGGAGTTTCAGCGATCCCGGCAACGATTTTTATCGATCGAAGCGGGACGATCGTCAAACGTCTTGTCGGGTACCATGCAAAGGAGGAACTGCAAAGGGCCATTGAGGAGGTCGTTGCCGCGAACAAGACCGGAAGCGCGCCATAACGTTCGCGGACATGCCGCTGAACGCCGCGCTGTCTATGGCCGGTGCGGGAGTAGCTGCAGAAGGCGCTGCCGCGTCTGCTCGGTAAACGGATAAATACGGGATGACTGTCGGAGATAGGCAAAGGGATTGTCGCGGACCGTCTCGGGCCGCCAGGAAATGACAACCTGTGCGGGGTGCGGTCCCTTCACGCTGACGGCTTTTACCGTGGCATACACGGCATCATCGCTCAGTCCCGCGTCAAGCAGCAGAAAACGGCGGTATTCCGGCTCCTGTTCAAGTTCCCGCTGGAGACCATAATAGACCTTGATGCCGTCGCGCTGCTGCATTTCCATAATCTCAACAGCATGCCGCAGCAGGTCGGGGCTGTCCAGAACATCATCGCCCAGAATAATCGTCCGGGTCACCGCCACACCCCGCATGACCGCTTCCCGGTTGGCACGATACAGATGCTCCAGGGTCGTGTTCCATCCGAACACGTGATGATTCAGCGCGTGATAGCTCCTGGTTGTTGTGGTAATCAGGCGGGTCAGCTCGTGCAGCGAAGCTTCTTCGGACAGGGTTTCGATCGTGCCGTCGGCAATGGTCTTCAGGTCACGCATGCATTCCTGCAGCTTGCTTGCGGCATACGGCGGGAGGTTTTTGCCCGCAGACCCGTCAGGATTGCCTAGAAGCGGCGAGTCTTTGCCGCAGGATGCAACCAGCAGCACACAACAACCAAAAAGCAGCACCGCCCATGCGCTCTGACGACAGGGCGGTGCGCTGGATGATGGACGGGCTGCCGAAATCCGGCAGCCCGTATAAGCCGACAGGGTTTTGTTACCGGGCGCCGTGTTTCTCATCATATTCCCGCAGCCATTTGGGGTGCTGAAACCGTGCCCACGCGCGGGTGCATTTCCCCGTGATCATCGCCTGAAGGGTGCCGGGATTGCCGATCGTGCCCAAAAAAATATGCATAATAACCGAGCCGGCAAGCAGCGCGACGCACGCGATATGCAGGGGGTAACATAACGTGACCAGCGATCTGCCGAATGCGTACGGGAACCACATGATGACGCCGGTTACCGACATAATGACCCAGGTAACCGCCTTGAGCACAAAATACAGCTTCTGCCCTGCGTTGAATCTGCCCTGCGGGGGAATGCCCTCTTTGGTCCACAGGTAGCCGCCGCCTTTTTTGAGCCAAAGTATATCGTCCTGATCAAACAACGCGCCGTCCTTGAACCAGATAATCACGGCCAGCAAACCGCTGGCGCCGAACAGCAGGCCGGAAAAATTATGCACGTATTTGGTGATGTAATATCCGCCGAACAGGGCGGTCAGAAAACTCATGCTGTGATACATCAGTCCGAATCCCGAGAGAAACAGCAAGACACAGCTTCCGGCAAACAGAAAATGCACCAGACGTTCAAATCCGCTCGTGACTTGGATCAGTTCATAATCGGATCGTTTTCCCTTACTCATGGCGTTCACCTCCTTCTTCGAACTTCGGCTTCTTGGGACCCTTGATAACATAGTACAGCAGGCTGCCGCCGATGCCGCCCAGCAGGCTGAGCAGCGACAGCGGTTTGAACAAGTCTTTCCAAAGGAACACCAGCGGCGATATCTTAGGATTCACGGGGAGATGCTCGTAGGCTGCGGGCGGTTTTTCCAGAACATACATGACATGCGTGCCGCCGACAACCTTGTCGCCGTACACGGTCGCGCTGCCGCCGAGCGCCTGCGCCCGTGCGTAAGCCGCCTGAACCATGGCAGGCTTGTCGCCGAAGGTGATCGCGCCGGTCGGGCAGGCTTTCGCGCATGCCGGGATCAGTCCCTCCGCCAGACGGTCATGGCACAGCGTGCATTTGTACATCTTCTCGGTGGCTGCGTCAAACCGCGGCACGGCAAACGGGCAGGCGTGATAGCAGTATTTGCAGCCGATGCATTTCGTGCTGTCAAGCACGACTGCTCCCTGGGGCGTTTTGTAAATGCAGCCCGGCACCGGACACACCTTCATGCATCCGGGATCCGTGCAGTGAAAGCACTTGTCGTTGCGAAACAACCATTTGATCGCGTCGCCCGACTCTTCCTCCTGAAACCTGATCAGGGTGTAATTGTGCGGATTCAGGTCGGCTGGATTCTGAAAACTGCCCCGGTTTTTTGTCCTGTCGGCCGGAAGGCCGTTCCAGTTTTTACAGGCGACCTGGCAGGAGCGACAGGCGGTGCACTTGGTGACATCAACCAGCATTATTTTTTCGCTCATGGTCAACCCTCCTTCCTGACGATATCGACCATAAAGGCCTTGGATTCGGGAATCATCGTGTTCGCGTCGCCGATGCTCGGGGTCAGCAGATTGGCGCTGCGCAGCTCTTTTTTCTCGGGATCAGGATACCGCCATCCGTAGTGCCACGGTATGCCGACCTGATGGACCGTGTTGCCGGCAATGGTAAAGGGCTTGAACCGCCGCGTGACAATGGCGACCGCCGCCACCTCGCCGCGCGCTGATTTTACCATGACCTTGTCGCCGTTTTTAATGCCCTTGAGCGCGGCAAGCTCCCTGCTCATTTCGACGAACATTTCCGGCTGCAGCTCCAACAGCCACGGCGTCCACCGGGTCATGACACCGGTCTGCCAGTGTTCTGACACCCGGTAGGTGCTGCACACAATCGGAAACCGCGGATCGCAGGTCGCGCGGATGTCGAGCTCGGGCACGCCGTCCTTGTCCCAGCGTTTCACGATCGGGTTCATGAATTGCGGCGACAGAGCATTCTTTTCAACCGGGCATTCAAGCGGCTCGTAATGCTCGGGGAACGGGCCGTCAACAAGGCCGGGGCCGAAAATACTTGCCACCCCGTCGGGTTTCATGATGAACGGCAGTTTGCCGTCTTTTTCACTGGCAAGTGGCGGCCACGGCCCATCCGGAACATCACCCTTCCATGTCGTGCCGTCCCAGACAATAACCGGTTTTTTCGGCGCATAGGGTTTGCCGGTTGGATCCACCGACGCACGGTTGTAGAGGATTCTGCGGTTGACCGGCCACGCCCATGCCCAGGTGGGGTACAAACCGATGCCTGAGGGATCGTCTTTGCCGCGCCGCGCCGCCATATTGCCTTTTTCCGTATAGGAGGCGCAATAGACCCAGCAGCCGCACGATGTCGAGCCGTCTGCCTGCAGGTATTTGAACGAGGGGACAAGGGTCCCTTTTTTATAAAGGGTTCCCTCGATTTCCTTGTCCTCAAGGAAATAGCCGTTGATCTCCTTTGCCGTCGCATGGGCGTCAAACAGGTGCTTGTCCGAGCCGTAGTTCCACGTCGCTTTCAGAATCGGCTCGGGATAGGCGCCGCCTTCCTTTTCATACAGCTCGCGCACCCGGCGGAACAGTTCGCAGATGATTTCGCCATCGGGCATGGCCTCGCCGGGCGGATCGCAGGCTTTGTAGCGCCACTGCATCCATCGGCCGCTGTTGGTAAGGCTTCCCTCTTTTTCAAACGACGCGGCACAGGGCAGCATGAACACCTCGGTTTGAATCTCCTGCGGGTTCATGCCCGGCCCCTGCCAGAATGATCCGGTTTCATTGTCGAAGATATTGACATTGACCATCCATTTCAGTTTTGCCATAGCCTTGCGCGTTTTGTGGGCATTGGGACCCGAGCACGCCGGGTTCTGTCCCCAGGCGAAAAACCCGGTAAACTGCCCTTTGTACATCCGGTCGAAAATGGTCAGCCACGAGTAATTTGCTCCGTCGTCGATCTTCGGCAAATATTCGTAGGCTTCTTCAAGGGTCGCGTTCAGGCCGAACATCGAACGAAGAAGGCTTGCCGAATACTTCGGGAAATTCCCCCACCAGTTCGCGCTGCGGGGATCGCTCGTTGTCGGAGTGTTGGCTTCATTATACGCCTGCAGCGTTGCCTGCGATGCCGTGGGAGTTTTCAAATACCCCGGCAGGATGTGAAACAGCAGCCCGTGGTCGGTTGAGCCCTGCACGTTTGACTCGCCGCGCATGGCATTGATGCCGCCGCCGGCGATGCCCATGTTTCCGAGCAGCAGCTGGACAATGCACATCGCGCGAATGTTCTGCACGCCGACCGTATGCTGGGTCCAGCCCATGGCATACAGTTCAGTGCCCGCTTTGTCGGGTTTACCGGTCGCACAATAGGCTTTGTAAACTTCAAGCAGCTTGTCTTTGGGCGTGCCAGTGATGTCGGAGACCTTCTCGATGGTGTAGCGGGAGTAATGTTTTTTCAAAAGCTGCAGCACGCAATGAGGATCCTGCATGGTCGGATCTTTTTTGATGGTGCCGTCGTCGTTTTTCTGGAACACCCAGGTTGTCTTGTCATATTTCGCGCCGACATAGCCTTCCTGGGTTTTGGTGCCGATAATGCCTGAAAACACGCCGTCATTGTCGCCGGGCAGTTTGAAATCAGGATGCACCAGAAACGACGCATTGGTATATTCCCTGACATACTCCTCGAAATACAGGTTGTTATCAAGAATATACTTGATCATGCCGCCGAGAAACGCGATGTCCGTGCCGGAGCGCAGCGGCGCATAGATATGGGCTTTTGCCGCGGTGCGCGTAAACCGCGGATCCACGCAGATCAGCGTGGCGCCCTTGTCAATGGCCTGCTGTATCCACTTGAAGGCGACCGGATGGTTTTCCGCCGGGTTGCTGCCCATAACCAGAATGCAGTCGCTGTTGCGCAGGTCAATCCAGTGATTGGTCATGGCGCCGCGGCCGAACGATTCGGCAAGCGCCGGCACGGTTGAGCTGTGGCACAGCCGCGCCTGATGCTCGATATACACCAGTCCGAGCGTGCGCAAAAATTTCTGATAGACAAAGCACTCCTCATTGTCCATGGCCGCACTGCCGACCGAGGCGATGCCTTCGGTACGGTTCACGATCTGGCCTTTGCCGTTTGTTTTTGTAAAGCTCTCATCCCTGCTTTTCTTGATGTTGCGGGCAATGCGGTCAAGCATCCAGTCCCATGATTTTTCCTCCCACGTGCTGCTGCCAGGCGCCCGGTAGAGGGGTTTTTTGAGCCGGTCGGGATTATTGTGGCTGAGCTGGAACAGGGACGACCCTTTGCTGCACAGGCTCCCCTGATTGATGGGGGAGTCCGGATCGCCCTCGGTGTACACGACCTTGCCGTTTTTGGTATGCACTAGAATGCTGCATCCCACCGAACAGTACGGACAGATCGTGGTTGTAACGGTGGTGTCGGCGATTTTGGTCGGCGCGGCATGAGCGTCGGGTTTATCGAAACTCAGCCCAATGCCTCCGGCCGCAACCGTGGCTCCTGTGGTCTTCAGGAACTGGCGTCTGGTGATGTTCATGCTGGTGTCCTCCTCTCAAGGATCAAAGAAGCGTGGTTGCAGTATCTATGATCTTCAGTGGCGCCCCGTGCAATCATATCATTCCCTTTCGGTCACCACGGACAAACGCTTTTGACAAGGTTGCTGCAGGCTCCTGTGTCCGATGAAAAAAACCAATGGGGCTTGCCGTCCGTATTCCCGTATCTCCCCTGCTCCGACCCCCATCGGAGCTGTGAGCATACCAGAAACCGGCTGTGGTGTCAATCACTTTGGGCGGACATGGCCGGAACAGAAACCTGTTCCAATATTTCGGAAAACTACCGGTACTGCTCTTTCTCTTTGAGATGATCGGGAGCGATCGGAATCTTGGGCTTTTTGAGGTCTTCCATGGTCCGGGGAAGGCTTTTTTTACCATGGGCGGCATATTGGCCCGGCGGGCAAGCTGTTCGGTTGCCGCGGCGACAATATCCGGGGTTATGGATGGGGCTCCCCGTTCACGGGCGAGTTCATCACAGGCGGCGACCAGCGAGCCGACCACTATGTCGCCCACTGCGGAAGGAATGATATCAAGGGTTTTTTTGGTAAATGTTTTTGCGTCATCATTCCAGGAGTATTTGCTTGTCTCATAAGGAACCGAACCGGTGTACTTAGGGAAATCAATGGATGCGGATCCATCCCACTGAAATTTTGAATCATTGCTGAAAGAGCTTCCGGGCTCCATGGCCTGCGGCGGGGCGACCGGCTGCTGCGCCGGCGCGGGGTTTTCGGGAACCTCAGCCGGCCTGACCAGCACGCGCTTGCCGCCCCCTCCCATAAAAAGATCTATCTTGGCAAGCTGCGTCGAGCCGTCTTTCCCCTTTTTGAAGTCCAGAAGATAGTTTTTTAACCCGCAGGTGCGCACCAGTGTCTTGACCGCCTCTTTAACCGGCTGCCCCGCGATATGGATCGTGACCGGCCGGTCCGGGAACACGGCTCTGTGGGCGATGACCGTGATGTTGCACGCGTTTCCGATCGCGCGGAAAATGTCTTCGGGCTGCACGCTTTCGGCGTCAAGCGACAAAAGGCCGTTCTGATACACGGCAACCGGCTGTTCCTGCCCGGACAGGCAGGCAGCGTTTCGTGCAACCAGAACGCAGGCAATCAGCAGTATGGCCTGATTCCAGAAACTGCGCCTGCTGTTGTTTTGTATGGAAAACCCGGAAATATCCGTGACGCGGCAAAAACATTTTTCATCGGTTGCCGAATATTTATAATGGCTACAGGACAGGAGTCAACAGAAACCTGAGCGATATATCAAGGGGCAGAGGGAATCAAACGTCTGCCGGTGACAACACCATAAATCGCTCGGTTTCGGAGAAACCCGGTGCAGGAGATATCGCATGGCCTGTGACGTTCTTTTGATCGTCACGCTTTCAACGCTTCGGGTTGACCGGGGGTTCATTTCCCCTTCGGTCGAAACAGCCCAGCTCACGGGTTTTCTTGAGCAGGCAGGCATCGGTTTTGACATTCTGTCTGCGGTTGCGCGGGATGACGGCCGGAACGACATCATGCACGACAACAAACCGGCTGCCGGTTTGTTTGAAGACAAGCGGCGCGAGCTGTCGCCCCGGATTGTTTTCTTGTATCATTATCCCGAGTTCGTGCATCTTGTCTTTGCCGTTCATGAGGCTGCGCGCACCGGCCTGCCTGCAGACGCTCTGTTTCGGGAAGGATGGCGGGAAACGCGCTCTGTCAGACCTGATAGCCTATCTTTTGATTGGCAACGCCGAGATACAGCCGGTCCCGGTACACGGCCATGGCGTTGATGACCTTGTTTGCCGCGTGTCCCAGTTTGTCGGGCGTGGCGCAGCCCTGCCCGATTATTTTTTGCCAGCCTTCGCCGTCAAAAGACCACAATTCAAAATCACCGAACGCGTCGGTCGCGACCACGTAGAGCCGGTCGTTGAAAACCGTGAGCGCGCAGCACATCAAAAGCGTTTTGCCGCGGCCGCGGGTATCGGCATTGGTCAAGCGCCACGTTGTGCCGTCATAACACCACACCTCCCACGGATCGCCGGTATTAAAGCCCCACAGCCCGACATGGAGTCTGCCTTTGAAACAGGCCATTGAGTTTATGGCAGTGCTCAGCGTCCGGCCGACTTTTCCCTGATGCATGCATGTCCAGTCGCTTCCGTCATAAGCCCAGACCTCGCCGCTAGCGCGGTTTGACGTGCCCGCATACAACATCCGGTCGGTTGCGCGCAGGCAGGAGACTGCGATGTTGTCGCGGGAACCGAACCCGTCGCTGTTGGCACGGATAAAATAGAACGCATGCAGTGCCGGAGCACCGAACAGAACGATCGCGCAAACAAAAAAACAGCTTTTTTGAGAAAACAGAGCCATACCGAGGTCCACCATGCCATGCGCGCGTAACGCGTTTCGTGTTTTCACCCGCAGCCGGTTGTGGCACCGCAGCTCATGCATTTCAGGCATGCGCCTTCGCGCACCAGGGTAAACTGCTGACAGGCGGGACAGGGGTCGCCTTCATAACCTTTTGCCCGAGCCTCGTGTACCGCACTGAGTTTTGATACCGCGTGACTGCTGCATCCGGCTAGTGACCTCCTGGTGAAGCGCTGCGTTGCAGCATGTTCAGATGACGATTGCCCCTGCTGCCGGGAGACGGCCTTGTCTTCTTGGTCGAGTGCGTCATGGCGTAGATCTTCTTCCTGAATGCCGTGCCCCAGATCCGTGCGACCAAGGTAGGTGATCGCAAGTTCTCGAAAGATATAGTCAATAACTGATGTTGCCATTTTGATACGGTCGTTGCCGATCACGATGCCGTTCGGCTCGAAGCGGCTGAAGACAAATGCGTCCACAAACTCTTCGAGCGGCACACCATACTGCAGCCCTAAGCTCACTGCAATGGCGAAACTGTTCATGAGGCTCCGGAACGCAGCACCTTCTTTGTGCATATCAATAAAAATTTCTCCGAGTCGTCCATCAGCATATTCACCCGTACGCAAGTACACTTTATGTCCGCCGACCACAGCCTTTTGCGTATACCCTTTGCGGCGAGGCGGCAGAGGTTCACGCTGCGCTCGACTCATGCAGCGGCTGATTACTTCAGCCATCCGAAGCGCCTGCACTGCTGCGGGCTGCTCCATAATGTCTTCAAGCAGATCGGAAAGCTCGGGAATTGCCACCAGCGGCTGGCTGAGCTTTGACCCATCCCGGTAAACAGCAATGGCTTTCAGACCAAGCTTCCAGCTCAGCAGAAAAACGTTTTTTATGTCGTCACGAGAACAGGTGCTTGGCAGATTGATGGTTTTTGAAATCGCACCGCTCACAAACGACTGGCACGCTGCCAGCATGCGGACATGCCCTTCCCACGAGATGTACCGGGTGCCACTCCTGCCGCACCGATTGGCGCAGTCAAACACGGCGAGGTGTTCTTCTTTGAGAAAAGGAGCGCCCTCAACCGTCATCGTACCGCAGACAAAGCGCTGCGCAGCATTAATCTCATCCTCTGAAAATCCAGCTCGCTCTAGTACCGCTGTTCCACTGAGCGTTGATGGGTCTTCGCCGGCTTTCACAAGGTGCTCTAACGTTTCTGTGCCAAGGTTCCAGGGGCTGAATGCATGCGTCAGGTCAAACGCCATGGGGAGTGCGGCTTCAATCCGGTCGAGTGTTGCAACGTCAAAGCCTCGCTCCTGGAGGGTTGCCCGATTGATATAGGGTGCTCCTTCCAAGGTGCCATATCCCTGCAGGTACGCAATGATTTCTTTTATTTCATGCTCGCGGTAGCCAAGCCGTTTGAGCGCATGCGGAACAGACTGGTTGACCATTTTCAATACGCCGCCGCCAGCAAGGTGCTTGAACTTCACCAACGCATAGTCAGGCTCGATGCCGGTGGTATCGCAGTCCATTACCAGTCCGATGGTGCCGGTCGGTGCGAGAGCAGAAACCTGTGCATTGCGAAATCCATAAGCTGTCCCGTGCTCGAGAACGTCGCTCCAAATGCGCTGAGCAGCCACAGCAAGTTCCGAGGGGCACGCCTCCTGATCAAGCGGCACGGGTGGAGTGTGCAACCCTTCATAGAAAGATGGTGGCTCACCACGCACCGCCCGCACATGGTTTCTGATAACGCGGAGCATATGCTCACGGTTCTCAGTAAACCGGCTGAACGCAGAGAGCTCGCGCGCCATTTCCGCACTGGTCAGATATGCCTTACCGGTCATGATTGCGGTAATGACAGCTGCATAATTTCGGGCACGGTGGCTGTCGTAGGGCATGCCGAGCACCATCAAGAGCGCGCCGAGGTTGGCAAACCCTAACCCCAAGGTCCGATACTGAAAGCTGCGGCGTGCAATCTCTTTGCTGGGATACTGTGCCATAAGGACACTGATATCAAGGGTGATTGTCCACAGCCGTACTGCGTGGAGGAAGTTGTCAAGCTGGAAAATTCCTGTTTCAAGATCAAGAAACTTCAGCAAGTTGAGGCTTGCAAGGTTGCAGGCTGTGTCATCCAGAAACATATATTCTGAGCACGGATTTGAGGCATTAATCCTTCCGTCCGCAGGGCAGGTATGCCAGTCATTGATAGTGGTATCGTACTGAATGCCCGGGTCAGCACAGTGCCACGCAGCCTCTGCGATCCGGTCCCACAACTCTCGTGCTGGCAGGGTTTTGGCAACAGCGCCATCGGTGCGCCGGATAAGCTGCCACGGTGCGTCGTTTTCTACCGCTTCAAGAAACGCATCCGGGATACGTACCGAATTGTTTGAGTTCTGACCGCTCACGGTCTGGTATGCCTCAGAATCCCAGTCCGTCGTATAGGTCTGAAACTGCAGCCCGGTATATCCCTGCTGAGCATAGTGAATCACCCGGGCAATATAGCTTTCAGGTACCGCAGCGCGCAACGCCTCACGCACTGCTTGGGCAAGCGCAGGATTTTTTGCCGGCGACCACCGATCCTCTTCTGGAACCGTAGCACCGTGTCCTGCCTGCATAATACGATTGAGACACTGCTCACACACTCTGCTGCCGGTAATCAGGGCAACAACTTTCTGCTCTTCCCGTACCTTCCAATCAATGAACGCTTCACTGTCCGGATGGTCAATATCTACGATAACCATTTTGGCAGCGCGTCGGGTGGTTCCCCCGCTTTTAATAGCTCCTGCAGCACGGTCGCCGATCCTTAAAAAACTCATAAGCCCGCTTGACCGACCGCCGCCTGAGAGTGGTTCGCCCTCAGCGCGCAGTGGTGAAAAGTTGGTACCAGTACCCGAGCCGTATTTAAAGAGCCGTGCCTCTCTGACCCACAGGTCCATGATACCACCGTCGCCAAGAAGCTCGTCTTTGACGCTTTGAATAAAGCAGGCATGCGGCTGGGGATGCTCAAAGGCATTCTCGGATGGCAGAACCGTACCGGTTGCAGGATCAACATAGAAGTGTCCCTGTGCAGGACCGTTGATGCCGTATGCCCAAAAAAGACCGGTATTGAACCACTGGGGAGAATTCGGGGCTGCCATTTGGCAGGCAAGCATGTATGCCATTTCATCCCGGTATGCTCGTGCATCCTCACTGGTATCAAAATAGCCGTATTTCCAGCCCCAGTATGTCCAGCAGCCAGTCATACGGTCAAATACTTCGCGGCTGTCTTCTTCGCCACGAAACCGTTCCTGCGCAGGGAGGTGCTGCAAAGCTTGCTCGTTAGGAATCTTTCGTTGCAGCCAGTCAGGAACATTGGGTTCGTGATAGGGGTGCAGGCGTACGGGTACCCCAGTTTTTCTAAAGTACTTTTGGGCAAGGATATCGCTTGCAACCCGACTCCAGGTCGCCGGCACAATGACCTTTTTAACCTCCGAGACAAGCGCTCCGTCACTACTTCGTATCTGGCTTGACCGCGTTTCAAAAACAATCCCCTCATAGGGAGAAGTATCTGGTCGGGTAAAACGGCGTTCTATTTTCATGGGCTGTTTGCTCCACTAGGGTAATCAAACCAGGGAAACGGCAAAAGTTCGGCGCAAGTGGGCAACCAGTGCCTCTCGCCACGCTGACCCGAACTTTTCAGAGAGCTACCTACAGTATAGTATAGTACAAACGGCTGTCCGACAAATCAAGCCAATATTCATTGAAGGCTTTTTGCCCTTATGCTATGTTATGTTCCGCTTACGTCAAAACCCTCAACCCAAGGAGGCGTTATGGTCAAAAAATTATGCGTCCTTTTTCTTGCCGGATGCCTTGTCACGGTAAGTGCGCCTGCAACGGTGCCCGCTGCCCAGCAGCGGGCGGTTCTCAAAGACATGCTGCTCTGTCTTCAGGGTGACCTGCAGGCAGCCGATCCCGCAGGTGAGCTTGACCCCCTGACCATCGAAACGATGATACTTCTTGACCGGCTGCACGAAGCGGTCACGGCAGATGACCCTGAAAACCTTCAGAGGTTTGTCCAAGACTATGCAGCGGCTATCGCTCCCCTGCAAGACCAGCAGCTCAATCTGACTTGCCTGCTGCCGCTGCTCATGAGCGTGTTCAGCTCAACCACCACCATGCTGAATACGGTTGCTGCCGGAGGAGACCAAACCTGCCAGTTTTTAAGACTCACCAACAGCGCCGCCGACATTGTTTCAGCAGTGCAGACTTATAAAATCTGCATGATCGACAGCTCGGAAACACCGGATCAGACAACACGGGAGCAAATCGTGAGGCGCCAAGTTGTGGTGAAAACCTATAATTTCATTACCAGCGCTCTGTATACCGGCTACTGTAAGGTCGCGCCGACGTTTTTCGACTGGTTCAATGTGTTGCTTGATTTCTTTGCCATCTTCCCGAAGGAATACCCTGAAGAAACGCCGTAATATTTAAAATCCTTTAGCGGTGGCAGAAATGCAGTAAACGTTATGCGTGATTTGGGGTTGGTAAGCGAGTTTAGTTTTTGGGGGTTGACGAACCATGCGCCACGATTCACGCTTGACGTATCCCGCTCCCCGATTTACGAGCCACGTATCACAATACCTAAGACCTATCACCCTCACCTCGGGTTGTCTCCCCAGGGAGGCAAGGATGTTACTCCTTTGCCGTTGTGGGTAATGAGTGCACACCGTCTCGGTGGCGCAGGTTTTCTCAGTGCTGTGGTGCGGGAGCAGCACTGCGCTGCGAGGTTTGTGGAAGTCGCTGATAGGTGGTGACTGCTTGGTTGTGTTCTTCAAGTGTGCGTGAAAACTGATGGGTACCGTCATTGCGCGAAACAAAAAACAGATAGTCGGTCGTTGCAGGGTTAAGGACAGCGCGAATGGAATCAAGTCCGGGGTTGCAGATCGGTCCATAGGGCAGACCGGCAATTTGATAGGTGTTATAGGGTGTTGTTTTGAGCAGGTGTTTTTTCAGCAGCCTCCCCTGAAACTGCGGATCTTCCCGGCGCAGACCATACAGCACGGTCGGATCGCATTCAAGCCGCATGCCTCTGCTCAGCCGATTTAAAAAAACTGCTGCGATCAGCGGCTTTTCAGAGCATTGGGGTGTCTCTTTTTCAACAAGCGAGGCAAGGGTGATCACCTCACGGAGCGGCAGGGTTCGGCGGTGGGTAGTGCGTTGAAGCTCTCTGCTCATCATTTCCGAAAAGCGACTTGCCATGCGCGACAGCAATGCTTCAGGAGAGGTCTTGCGTTTGAACGTATAGGTATCAGGGAATAAAAATCCTTCTAAGCTCTCATTGTCATAGCCAAACCTTTTGACAAAAGCTGGATCAGTGGCTTTGTGCACAATTTCCTCAGCAGGTGCAATGCCATGCTGCTCAATAATACGTGCGATGTCAAAAACCGTGCTGCCCTCAGGGATGGTGACACTGACCAGTTGTATTTCACCTCGGATGAGCTTATCCAGAATATCACGTGGCGCAAGGGGCAACCGCACACAGTATTCGCCGGATTGGATGCGGTATTCTGCGTTCCTGAACCGTGCAAGCAGCGTGAACAGCGTCGGCTCGCGAATAACGCCCTGCTGCTTTAAAAGAAGAGCGATTTTTTTCAGACTGCTACCCTCAGGAATCTCAAAGCAAGTTTCAACACGGGGAGCTAACCGAACAGGGTGCGCCCAGTAGTACCACAGCCGCAGCGCTACAAACCCAAGCCAGAGGGCACAAACCACTCCTGTTAGAAAACAAACCCGTCGCATTTTTTTACTCGGTTGATTGCTTATGGTGATCAAGGTATCCCTGCAAAATAATCGTCGCTGCGACCGTATCAATAATTTTTTTACGCCGACTGCGACGCACCTCAGCATCAATGAGCATCCGCTGAGCCTCGACCGTACTGAGGCGCTCATCCCAGGTCTCGACCGGAAGCTGGAGTTTTTTGGAAAGCAGTGCCGCAAAATCAAGCACCTGTTGGGCAGCAGGCCCAAGACTCCCATCCATGTTGCAGGGCAGTCCGATGATAATCTTCTCGGGCTGGTAGCGCTGAACAATCTCCCGCAGCCGTGCAAGGTCATGCCGAAGCGAACGGCGGTGGATGGTACCCACCCCATGCCCCAGCATGCCGAGCTCATCGCTCACCGCGATGCCCATGGTCTTGCTTCCAAAATCAATCCCAAGGATACGCATGGCCAGAGATAAAAAGGCGAAAGCTCTGCGCTCGTGCGCAGAGCTTTCGCAAATTGGTAGGTTAGTGCACGTCGTTCTTACCACTCCTCATCAGGACAATAACCCAGCAGCTCATCATAAAAATCAGTTCGGCGGTCGGTGTGGGGGTTATTGAGCGCTGACCAGTGCCGGTAGCGTGCTGCGACCACATTGATTTCAGCCATTACGACTTCAGGCTTATCAGGATTTGCTGGTCCAGCAACAAATCCGCCACCCGGATCAGTAATGCAACTGTTGCCGATGTAAACGCACCCGCGCTCCTCGCCCACACGGTCTGCACAAATACTGTACACCGCGTTCATGAGCGACATCTGGGCAGCAGAGGTAGCCGCCGTTGGTTTCTGCTTTGTCTGGAGCGGTTCGACGACCACCCAGTTGGTGGAATCACAAATGATATCAGCGCCCTGCACCGCGAGGATGCGCGTCACTTCAGGGAACCACACGTCATAGCAAATCCTGCAGCCGATTTTGCCAAACGGCAGACTGAACACCGGGAACCCTAAATTGCCGGGTTCAAACCAGAGTTTTTCTTCGTTCCAGAGATGCATTTTGCGGTAGGTTCCGATATACCCCTCAGGACCCACAACCACCACACTGTTGTATAAGTGATTGCCCTCGCGTTCACAGATACCGGCACAGATATACGCATCATATTTTTTTGCTGCCTTGATCCACTCCTCGGTCGTCGGTCCTTCAGGCACTTCTTCGGCAACCGCAAATGCCTCCTGACGGGAATTGAAGATATAGCCGGTGTTGGCAAGCTCGGGCAGCACCATGAGCTTTGCACCTGCCTTGCCTGCCTGATCAATAATTTTCAGGGTTTCTTCAATGTTGCGGTCTTTGTTGCAAATGTGCGGTTCCATCTGCAGTGCGGCAACCTTCACCAAACTCTCTTTTCCTGGTTCGCGCACGCCGGGATAAGGCGGGACCGGAATCTGTTGATATTTGCTTGTCATAGCTCTGCTCCTTCCTTCTCTGGGTTAGCTCGTTTATGGTTTTTCCAGCACGGGTTGGGTGCTGATCTCACGTTTCAAAATATCCTTGCGGACCGTACCGTCAGCGTTGCGGGGAAGGCTTCGTCTGAAAACAATACGGCTGGGGACTTTGAATTTTGCAAGCCGCTGACTGCACCATGCAAGGAGCTCCTCTTCCGTACACCCTGCATCTTCCTGCACCACAACACAGGCGACAATAGCCTCGTCACGTATCGGATCAGGGATGCTGACGATGGCAGCTTCCTTGACCTTGGGGTGTTGCGCAATGACCTGTTCAACTTCGGGGGAAGCAACATTTTCCCCTGCCCGTTTTATCACCTCTTTGATTCTGCCGCGAAAATAGAAATACCCTTCCTCATCCATAACCCCGAGGTCGCCGGTATGGAGCCATCCATCACGCAGCACTGCCTGTGTCGTGTCCGGTTCCTTATAGTAGCCCTTCATAATCGTCCGGCCGGGGATACCTTTGACAACAATCTCGCCTACGGTTCCAGGTGGCTGCTCCCTGCCCTGCTCATCAACAATCTTGACCTCATTCCCGAGTCGCGGCAGCCCTTGGCAGTTGCGTTTGATTTTGCCGTCAATCGGATTAATGGTTGTCGCCCCGAGGGTTTCGGTCATGCCCCACAGGTCGCACAACCGGACGTTGAACCGCTGCTCAAACTGCGCCCACTCTTCGTCGCTGATGGGAATGGCAAACGCAATCAGCCGAAGTTTATTGGAACGGTCAAGCTCATGTGGGGGTTGGTTGAGAATCATCCGCACGGTTGCACCAACAAGGCTTGAGGTTGTCACCTCGTAGCGCCGTACCTGTTCCATATAGCGCGAAGCGCTGAATTGTTCGGTCATGACGAGCGTCGCACCAGCAGTCAGAACCGGCATACAGGAAATAAAAAGACCGTTGACATGAAACAGCGGGAGCACCACAAAGTGCCGGTCGGTGCTCACGACCTTCATTGCCTGTGACCCGAAAATGCCGGCAAAAATTGCATTGGCATGGGTCAAGACCACCGCACTGTTGCGTGCAAGGGTATTGCCGGAAAAGATAATCAGGGCGTCGTCTTCTGACTGAAGTGGAACAGGGGGGAGCTCAGGCACCGGTGCGCTTTGGTTGTCAAGCACCGTAGCCTCAGGGAAAAGCTGTGCTGTCGGATACCAGGAGACCGTACGAACAAGGAAAAGCTCCCGCAGCTTCGGGCAGCGCGGCAGCACGTCCTGAAAAAGACTTACATAATCAGGCTCGGTAATCACGCCGACCGCATCGGAGTAATTGATGAAATGTTCAAGCTCAGGCGCCGTGGATAGCACATTGGTCGGAACCATAACCGCGCCGATCTTTGCAAGCCCAAACCATGAAAAGAGAAACTCCGGACAGTTTCGCAGATGCACCACAACCTTGTCGCCAGACCGGATGCCTTTGCTCAACAGCATCCCTGCAAAGCGCGTGGCATGGTCGTTACACTGGCGGTAGGTGTAGGAAACAACGCGGCAATCCTTATCCTCAAAAATAAGGCACTCTTTATCTGACCAGGCGCGAGCTCGAAACTCAAGAAATGAGCGCAGGGTATCGGTACCAATACTATCCATGGTTCCTCGTGGTGTGTGTTGTCAAAGGATGTGCAAGCATCGGCTCTGCCTGCTGCTTTTGCAAAAACGCAGGCTACTGTCTGCAAGCTGTTGGTGAAGTGAATATGTTACTCAAAAGATTGTATAGAAGAACAAGTCAACCTGTCAAGCTTTTTAGCCGTGCAGCACCAAGGTTTCACAGGGTCACTGGCTTGCACGCTGCCGGACGGGAGCACCCAGCAGCGTCATTTTTTCTTTAACCAGGGAACGCAGTGGTTCCGGGCAGTAGGGCAGTGCCTTCTGAATTGCAGGAAAGCAGTACCATGAGAGCCGGGAGTTGCGAATGACCTCGCTGCCGTTCGGGACTAGCAGCAGGAGTGCGACCGCGCAACAGACAAATAAATACCCCTTGAGCAGACCGACAACACCTCCGGCACACCGGTCAAAAAAACCAAGATGCAGCTTCTGCAGCAGCAGCGCAGCACACCAGCCGACGAGGAGGATGCTGAAGTAAACCGCAAGAAACACGAGCGCCCCGGCAGCAACCGTTTGTGCCCACGGCGATGCAAATCGGTGCTGCACCACGGGCATTAACAGTTCGTAATACCGAAAGGAGGCAACGACGGCAAGGATCAGGGCAAGCAGTGAAGCAATATCACGAATTGCGCCGCGAAGAATGCTCTTGACGGCAAAAAACGAGAGTAGTGCGATAATGATCCAATCAAAAACAGTCACAGCCCGCACTCACTGCAGGGCGGCGCGCTCAGTGGAACAAGCGATCAACGGTCTGGCGGTGCCGCAGCTGCTGCGCGCCGCGGTTAAACGGATCGTGTAAAAAACGATGCTTGCATTTCGGGCAGAGCGTAAAAGAAAATTCCTGATATTCTTCCTCATGCAGATCATACTCATCACCACCGTGCCCCACGCTCAAGACGCTATACAGGCTTGTCGGAAGATCCTCACCCTCGACCATGATGATATCATCCTCGTCTGACACAATTTGAACATGCACCGTATAGCGCAGCGAGCCCTCAGGAAGAAAATCACCGCACCGATCGCAGAAAAGGTCTGGCATATGCCGGTTCCTCCCTACCGTATTAAAGACTATACACTTCTTTACCCAAAATATGAACCCAATTCCGCTTCAGGACTTTTTCAGCCTCTTTGATTTTATCAACCCCCAAAATAACAATCGCTTGATCACTTGCCCTGCCCAGGTAGGGGTAGAGATACAGCACATTGATGTGCGCCTCTTTGAGCGGCTTGACAACCGCAGTGAGCCCGCCGGGATGATCTGGTGTTTCAACGGCAAGCACATCAGTCTCATAAACGGTGTAGCCGTGGCTTTTCAAAATGTTGAGGGCTTTGGGCGTGTCATCAACCACAAACCGAACGGTGCTAACCTCTGAGGTATCAGCAACCGATATGGCGCGGATATTGATGCCCTCCTTACCCAAAAATTCACTCATTTCGGCAAGGGTTCCGGGAACGTTTTTTAAGACAACAGAAATCTGCTTTATCATCGTTTTATATCCTTTACATACGTGTAGCCTGCCTGCAGCGCCTCTCGGTTTATTTTAAGCATCGGAGCCTTGCCGGTGCCTAAAATATCCGGCAGATGCTTAAGCATCCGTTCAAATACTATCAGATTACTGACTCGAATAAAAGCCCCGAGCATAATCATATTGGCAACCTTCAGGCTGCCAAGCTGACGGGCAAGATCAGTAATCGGAATGCCCAGCGTCTCGATATCGCCGCGGCTTGCTGCGACTTCAACCACAGAGGCATTATACAAAAGCATGCCGCCTGAGGGCAGCAGATTTTGAAACCGAACAAACGCAGGCTGATTCAGCGCAACAACAAATTCCGGCTCTGAAGCAATCGGCGATGCAATCTCTTCATCTGAAATAGTAACCGTACAGTTTGCTGTACCCCCCCGCACTTCAGCGCCGTAGGAGGGGAGATAGGTTACAAATTTATTTTCGAGCATCGCAGCACGAGCCAGCGTCTGTCCGGTTGACAGCACCCCTTGACCGCCAAACCCTGAAAAAATCGTTTTGATCAGCATAGTTATTCCTTAATAACGCCCAGCGGAAACACCGCGCTCATCACCTCATCAATCCAGCGACAGGAGGCAACCGGATCCATCTTCCAGTTGGTAGGACACGGCGAAAGAATTTCCACGAGCGAAAATCCGCTTTTTCGCATCTGATATTCAAATGCTTTTATAATAGCACTCTTTGTCTTTTTTATGTTCACCGGCGAGTTAACCGCAACGCGCTCAAGATACGTAGTACTTCCAAGCCCTGCAAGCAGCTCACCGACCTTGATCGGCGGCCCCTCGGTTTTAAGGCTCCTGCCTTGCGGCGAGGTTGTTGTTTTCTGGCTCAGAAGCGTCGTGGGCGCCATCTGCCCGCCGGTCATTCCATACACTGCGTTATTGACAAAAATCACTGAAATCTGTTCCCCACGGTTTGCCGCGTGCACTGCCTCAGCAGTACCGATCGCCGCAAGGTCACCGTCACCTTGATAGGAAAAAACAAGGTTATGGGGTCTGACCCGCTTGATGCCAGTTGCCACTGCTGTTGCTCTGCCGTGAGGTGCCTCGACCATATCAATGTCAAGATAGTTGTAGGCAAGAACTGCACACCCTGCGGGCGGGACGCAGATTGCCTTCTCGCGCAACTTCATCTCATCAAGCACCTCGGCGATCAAGCGGTGAATAATGCTATGACCGCACCCCGGGCAGTAGTGCAGGGGAACGTGCCGCAGGGTCGAAGGTCGTTTGTAAATTTGCTTCATCGTTTTCGTGACCGTTTCATTTGATAGTAGCGCCGTGCAATGCTTCGGGCAAGCTCAGCCGGGGTCGGCACAACACCGCCCGGTCTGCCATAAAAATAAACCCTGCCTTTTCCCTCAAGGGAAAGGCGGACATCTTCAACCATCTGCCCAGCACTCATCTCAAAAACAAAAAAATCAGTCGTGGTACTGAGACAGTCTTTGATCGGTTTTGATGGGAACGGCCAGAGGGTGATCGGTCGCAACATGCCAACTTTCATGTCAGGATCGTCTTTGCGCAGCCGCTTGATTGCACCCTTGGCAATGCGCGCTGCTGTTCCGTAAGCAACCACCAACATCTCAGCATCATCCGTCAAGTAGCTTTCCCAACGGGTTTCCTGCTGCTGGATGAGCTGGTATTTCCGAAACAGCTTCCAGTTGTGCTCTTCCATCTCCTTGGTGTCAAGGATCAGGGATTTAATCACCCGTGCAGACCGACCGTGGGCACCGGTAACACAATAGTCTTTTTCCGGCAGGGGATCTTTGCGCGGTTTGGGGATGACCACCGGCTCCATGAGCTGCCCGAGCATGCCATCACTGAGAATCATGACTGGCGTGCGGTAGGTATCGGCAAGGTCAAAAGCAAGATAGGTCAGGTCAGCGATCTCCTGCACCGACGCAGGTGCCAGCACAATAATACGGTAGTCGCCATGTCCTCCGCCGCGCGTTGCCTGAAAATAATCTGATTGCGAGGGCGCGATATTGCCAAGTCCGGGCCCGCCACGCATAAAGTTTGCAATCACGGCAGGGAGCTCCATTCCTGCAAGAAAGGAAATGCCCTCCTGCTTGAGGCTGATACCCGGACTGCTTGACGAGGTCAGAGCACGAGCTCCGGCAGCGCTTGCGCCAAGCACCATATTAATCGAGGCGAGCTCGCTTTCAGCTTGAATGAAAACACCCCCGGGAATTTCTGCAAGCCTCTGGGACATGTATTCAGGAAGTTCATTCTGCGGTGTTATCGGATAGCCGAAATAACAGGTGCACCCCGCCTGTATGGCTGCCTCTGCCAGAGCATGGGTTCCGTACATAAGCTGTTTATTCACGGTACACCTCAATCGCTGCCTCAGGGCACATCAGCGCGCAGACTGCACATCCGGTGCAGGCTTTCTTTTCATCCTGCTGGGCAAACACATATCCCTTTTCATTCAGCTTGTGGGACAGTACAATGCTGCCTTTCGGACAGAAATGGATACACAGTCCGCAGCCCTTACATAAGATTTCGCTGATGATAATTTTCCCTTTCATACCTCACCAGAATCACAAAAGTTTGCGTATTGTAGCGATAATGTTGTACCCTGTCAAATGCTTTAACGACCCATCATAGGTGCTGTGCTTAACACAAAGTAATTTTAATTTGATGCAGGGACACAAGAGGGTATGGGTTTTAATAGGTGCTTTGAAAAACCATTGTACCCCATGTCGCCGACCGTGATTATGCTCGTGCGACATGGTCATGTGGAAAACCCTGACAATATCTTATACGGCAGACTGCCCGGGTTTCCCCTCAGTGCACAAGGGATCGAACAAGCGCGCACCACAGCCCGTCGCTTGCGCAAGGCACCCCTTGTTGCAGTTTTTAGCAGCCCACTTGTGCGCTGCCGGCAGACCGCGCGTGAAATCATTGCGTACCATCCTGGGTTGCGGCTCTGCATTTCAAAGCGGATAACTGAAGTGCTGACCGTCTATGAAGGCTATCCCGCCGAGGTCATTGACAAGCTGGGTGGTGATATTTATACCAACGCACCGTCTGGCTTTGAACAGCCAGAACACCTTATCAAACGGATCAGATTGTTTCTTAATTCGGTGCGTCGGAAGTATCCCGGTAAGCAGGTTGTTGCTGTGACGCACGGCGACATTATTGCTTTTACCGTCCTGTGGGCACGAGGCTTTGCCCTTACCCCAGAAAACAAACAGCGCCTTGCCGATGCAGGAATAAAAGGGGGGTATCCTGCCCATGCATCCGTTACCCGGCTCTGCTATACCACGGACTCACCTGAGGAGCTGCCACGCATTACCTACATGCCCCTTCCGCCGGGCAAGAAATGAGGAGAGGGGAACCTGGTAAATTATGCGAGTAGTTGGTTTATTGATCGCAGGCATTTGTGGTCAGGTGTGCTTTGAAAAAACAAAAAGCATTAGCATTGAGGAAAAGGCGCCTGCAGTGCAGATTTCGTGCAGGCGCCTGAAGGTTATGGAGTTTTCTTAGAACACCCAATTCACACCGACAAAGACGCCATGGCTGTCCAGATCATCGTCCTCATGATCGTCGCTGTGGTGCGTGCGTTCCAACAGTCCACGATAGCGGTAATCGTGGTCGTTGTCTTCATCCACAAACCAACGCCGATAGCGATATTCAATATTAAAAAACACGCTGTCCGAGGCAAAAAACTTAATACCTGCTTGACCACCAAATGAGGTGCCCCATTCCTCATCATCATGATTGCTATAGTACACACCGCCAAGTGCTGCACCAAGATAGGGCATCCAGTTCTGTCCGGTTGAAATATTGTAATTGCAGATACCCTCGAGGCTGATTGCTCCGCGATCATCGTCATTGTCCCGTTTTTCATACCGTTTCTGCCATCGCCGATAAGAATAGCGGTGGTTGCTGGAATCATCAGAGGTGTAATGCGCCGTGCCGCTGAAACCTATTTCCCAATTATTGGTCAGAAAATACCCAAGATTAAGCCCCCCGGAAAATACGTCAATATCCGTGTCATCCCCGCCGTCTGATGACCAGTTCTGATATGAACCCATGATACCGATTGAACGCTTGCCAGTCAAATCAATCCCCGTAGCACCTGCAGCGCTCACCCCAGCTAAGACAACCACCATTGCTAAAAGTATGCTTTTTTTCATCATTTTTTCCTCCTATGCGTAATGGTTATGTGACCTTTGTGTACAGAATCCGTTCACGACAGTTTACCGGGTAATGTGTGTCTTTTGTCGCACAGCACCTCCTTTCAGAAACGAGTTAATCAAACAGGTTACAAAATCTTCAAGCAAAGATATGCCGCTATCTTTAATCTTTGATTAGGGAATGCTTAATTTTGTGTTAGGTGTGATGATTTGCATGCACCGTGGAAATGCGTTTATCTTCAGGGTGTGCTGAGGTTCACGTGAGAGGAGTGATTGAGATTGCTGCACAACTGACGACAAGGAGCATATAAAAATTAACCATTAATTAACTCGAGCTGCAAAAATATTTAACCGTAAAAAATAAACTAGGTAGAGACAGCGTCCTGCAGGTACTCGGTATCGTATTTCTCGTGACCTCATTGGTAACTGTCTGAACACCAGACCCAGAGCAGCACAACAATAACCTAAAGGAAAGCAGCTATGAATTTTCTTATGTCTCCTATTCTGTCTGTTTTTTCGTGGATTAATGCCCAGAATATCAAAAAAAAGCTCATTGGTAGTTTTATTATCGTTGCCTGCAGCACCTTTCTTACCGGCTATGCAGGCTGGGAAATAGCCACCAAACTCAGCCTACATCTTCATGAAATCGGCGAGCAGCGCCTGCCGGGCAATTATCACATTATGAATATGTATAACCAGATGCAGTGCATACGCATTGCGCAGATGGTTCTTCTTGATGCAGCGGTCCCGAAAGAAGAGCGCCGTCGTCAGTATGGGGTTATTGAGGAAGCTCTGGGCAGATATCACGATTCCTTGAAACAGTATCGTTTCTGCATTGACACCGCAGCGGAATTAAACTTGCTTGCGCAGCTTGAGCACCAACTCAAACAATGGGAAGCAGGCAACACGTTGTTTCTCTCGTTAGCCAAATCCATAGATGCCCTCGATATTGCAAACCCGCTTGCGCTGAAAAGAAATCTTGAACAGTTCAGGGGAGATCTCTACAAACTGAAAAGTGAAGTTTCCTATTTCATACAAACCAACACACCGTTTGAGGGTGGTGAAAATCCAGAGGATTCAAGTTTTGGTCTTTGGATGCGATCCTTCCGCACCGCAAACCCTACCATACAGAGCATTATTCATGAAATAGAACCGCTACACCGGCAGTTTTATGAAGCTTCGGCAAAAATAAAAAAGCTTGTCCCGCTCGGTCGGATTCAGGAAGCATCCGTGACGTTTTTCACAGACATGATCCCAGCCGCAGAAAACATGTTTATCCAATTTGATCGTTTGCGAACCGCAGCGCATGAGGCAGAACAGCTTTTTGCCCAACTTAATGACTTTGCTAAAAATACACTCTATGCCGAGCAGATGAAAACCGCGGCACTCATGGATGATATCATTGCCGGCAATACGGAACATACAAAGACGTCGGTCGCAACAGCAACGCAGAGTGCCCGCTGGGCAAAGACTAACGCACTGGTCGGCTGTGCACTGGGCACCTTTTTTTCTTTGTTGTTCGGTCTTGTTTTAAGTTTTTCAATCACTGGTCGGCTGAACCGTATCATTACGGACTTTCAGCATGAATCACGGCGTCTCATTACGGTTTCCGACTCCATAACGCACGAAAGTTCCTCGCTCGCAGAAAACTCGGTACGTCAGGCAGCACGGATTGAAGAAACATCGCTGTCGCTTCAGGATATTGCGGATGCAGCGCGGCGTAATGCTTCCGGAGCACGGGAGGCTAAAAACATGATGGATACGACGCTCAACATTGTTACTACCGTTGATCATCACATGACCGACATGGCGGCTGCCATTAAAGAAATCGCCAACGCCGGCAAGGAAAGCAGCAAAATCATCAAAACAATCAACGATATCGCCCTCCAGACAAATCTGCTCGCACTGAATGCAGCCATCGAGGCTGCACATGCCGGCGAAGCAGGCAAAGGTTTTGCCGTGGTCGCTGATGAAGTACGCAACCTTGCGCAGGCAGCAGCCGTTGCAGCCAAAAATACCTCTGGCTTGATTCAGCGCATTATTGACTCAGTCAAGCGTGGCAACGAAATTACCGGACTTGCCCGTACTGCTTTTCAGGAGTGTCTGGATATAACCTGCGGTGTTGAAAAACTGGTTCAGAGAATCGCCGAGTCTTCGCATGAGCAGACAGCAGCGATTGAGCAAATTCACACCGCAATGACCGAAGCCGACACGGACATGCAGCACTATGCTGCCAATGCACAACAGGGTGCGTCCATTGCGCAGGAGCTTCGGCATCAGGCAACCCGCATTATCGCAACCGCCCATGAGCTTACTGCCTTGACCAGCGGACAAGTCAGCCTGATAACGCCGCTGCCGGTACGTGCTGAAACTCTTCAGATTTGCTCAGGGCAGATCGAGCAGCAGACGGTCTAGTAAGCTGCGCTGCGGCAATCATGAGGGAGGAGGAACCGTATGACATTTGCAAAAAAATACTCATCGCTTTTTTCATATGTGTGCGTCTCACCGACGTGCAAAAAATTCCTTTTTCTTTTTTTCCTGGTACTCATTCTCTCCGGCATCAGCTTCACCGTCATTGCGATTTCTCTTCTTGAAGATTTAGGAACTTATGCAGCAGCGGTCAATGCAACAAATATACAAAACAATATCGAGGAATTTCTCATCAATTATATTCATGAGCAGACTGAAAAATACAATACCATCTTTCAAAAGCTTGCAACAACCTCATCGTTTCTTGCTATGCAGACTGCTGCTGCACTCGACACGCCCCTAGGAATTCTCCCTGATAATGATGCAGACCGGGTTCTGGTGCGCAATCCGGTGACAAATATTTTTGAAAACAGCCAACAATCCGAAGTGCAAATACAGTTCTGGGGCGAACCGATTATCTCTCCAGCGACGCAACGGGATATGCATCGGCTCTCCCTTATTGATCCTCTTTTAAAGAGCATCAACCGCCACAACCCTGAAATTGTCTGTGCATACGTGATTACCTCCTCAGGCATCAGATACCAGTATCCCAGAATTCACCAAAGCGCCACGATCCTTCCTTCTGACGGTTACGACATCCGCACGTCCAGCTTCTTTACTATGCTCAACCCGGTGTTTAATCCCGAGCATAAAACCCAATGGTCGTATATTTATATGGATGACAGCACTGGTGAGCTTAAAATTACCGCCAGCAGTCCGGTCTATGATAGCGGAGGCGATTTTCAGGGCATAGCGGCTGTTGACATAAATTTAGAGACGATTATTTCTGGTATTCTTCGCCCCGGAAGGGGTGAGCACAAAATTGATGCGCTCAAGGAAGCCATACCGCTGGTGCTTGATGCACACGGCATTATTATCGCTCTTGATCGCACCCACTATAAACTGTTCGGTCTTTCCGGCAACCATACCCTCGCCGATGAGCACTCTGTTTTTTACGTAAAAAAACTGAGCGATTCATCATTGCCAGCCGTAACCACCGCTGGGAACCTGATTCTCAACAATCGCTACGTGCTGACAAAGTTGTCGCTCCAGAACACCCGCTACTTCCTTGTGGCACACACAATGGCTTCGACTGGCTGGCATCTCTGCCTTCTGCTCCCGGAGACTAAACTGTTTTCCTCAATAGAGTCAACCCAGAAAAAGCTTCATAATACCATTGCGATTCTGAAGCGGCGTTTTGGACTCGGTGCTGTTGCCCTTATGCTGTTCTCCATCGGTACCGCAATGTTCCTTGCCCGTGTCTTTGTTGGCCCGCTCCAAAAACTTGTCGCTGCAACAAAATCCATTGCTGCGGGCGATTTCAGCGTTAGGGTCGATGGACTAGGGAAGAGCGAATTTTCAAAGCTCGGAAAAACGTTTAATGATATGGCAAGTGCATTGCAACAGGCTGAGGCGCGTGAGCGGGAATATACCGAAATGCTTGAACAGGAAGTGGAGCGTCAGACGCACAAACTACGAGCACAGGCACAGCAGCTTGAAGCAGCCAATGCCCAGCTCTTAGCAGCAAATCAGGAACTCAGGCACAGCAGGGATACGCTACAACAGTCACAAAAACGTCTTGCGCTGCATGTTCGGCAGACCATGGTAGGTGTGATCGAGTGGGATCTTGATTTTAAAGTCAGTGCATGGAACCCTGCTGCTGAAAAAATGTTCGGCTACTCCCGTGCAGAAGCCCTCTCCCGCCATGCGTTTGAAATCATCGTGCCGCCGGAAGAGCAGCCGAAGGTACAGTCGGTCTGGGAAACCGTACTGCGAACCAAACACGAGATGATCAGCATTAACAAAAACATCACCCGCTGCGGCGACCGGATTCTCTGCGAGTGGCATACAACGCCTCTTGTTGATGACAACGGTGATGTTATCGCAGTAGCGTCGCTCTGCAGAGACATCACCGAACGCGCACGGGCAGATGAAGAACGTGCGCGGCTCAGCTCGGTCATCGAGCATACCTCCTCGCTGATCGTCATTATGGACGAACAAGGTAAAATCGAATACATAAACCCGGCAGCCGAAGCACTGACCGGCTACCGGTTGCATGAGGTACGAGGAGTCAATCCGTTCACCACAAGCCGCGGTACCCATGACCATGATTTCTATCAAAAAATATGGGCGGTAATTTCTTCAGGAACCGTCTGGGCAGGCACGCTCAACCATGTTACCAAAGAAGGAAACCAGGTCGAGATAGAGACCGTGATTTCACCGATTGTCAACAGCCACGACGAAATGCTGGGCTATGCTGCAACCGGTCGTGACATCTCAGGCGAAATCGAACTCAAAAAACAGCTCCAGCATGCTCAAAAACTCGAGGCGATCGGAACCCTTGCCGGCGGTATTGCGCATGACTTCAATAATATCCTGACCGCTATTATCGGTTTTACCGAGCTGTCGCTCATGAAAATCCGCGGAATGCCAGAACTTGAGAACAACCTTTCCAATGTGTTGACGGCAAGCAATCGCGCAAAAAAACTTGTCGAACAGATACTCACCTTCAGCAGACAAAAAAAAGTGATGAGCATGCGTCCTGTGTCATTGAGCACACTGATCAAAGAGACCATGCAGTTTCTGCGGGCGTCTATGCCGTCAACAATTGAGCTGCGGCAAACCCTTGATGCTGAGCATGATATTGTGCTTGGGGATCCGACCCAACTTCAGCAAATTCTTATTAATCTGTGTACAAATGCAAAACAGGCTTTGCCCAACGCCAAAGGGAGTATTGCAGTTTCTCTTGTAAACAAAGAGCTTTCTGAATCTGAACGAACCGCACTCGGCGATGCCCATCCAGGCACCTATGTGGTGGTATCGGTTCATGATACCGGGCATGGTATTGACCCTTCCATCATTGACCGTATTTTTGAGCCCTTCTTCACCACGAAGGCACCCGGTGAGGGCACCGGACTTGGTCTCTCCGTGGTACACGGCATCGTCAAGAGCTGCGGCGGACATATCAAGGTAACCAGCAATCCGAATCAAGGCACCACCTTTAGCGTCTATTTTCCGGCTGCAGCAGCCACGGATACCTTCATGAGTCATCACGGTGCTGCCGAGATGATTCATACCGGGACAGAAACCATTCTTGTCGTTGATGATGAGCAGGCTATTGTGGTTATGCTGCAAGATCTGCTTGAAACCATCGGGTATACAGTTTTTGCAAGAACAAGCAGCGTTGAAGCTCTGGAACTATTCCGTTCGCAACCAGGTCGTTTTGATGTTCTCATCACTGACCAAACCATGCCCAATATGACCGGTGTTGAACTTGCTAAAAACATTCTCAAAATTCGATCAGACATGCCGGTAATCATCTGCACCGGATACAGTGAAATTATTGACGAGTCAACGGCAGCCGCAATAGGGATCAGCGCTTTTTTGACCAAACCGGTGCTCATCTCTGCATTAACCAGAACCATCCGCTCAGTGCTTGCCAAAAAACATCGAATGTCTGCATGATGACAGCGTTCCCCAAACACCCCTGCTTGGTCAAAATGCAAAGCATGAGCGCAGGTGGGCAACCAACCCGTGGAGACACCCTCGTTAAGCTTTTTCGGTCATCCCCTGTAACCAGCATCAGGACAGAGTGAGCAACCCTGCGATATGCATCTTGCAAAAGGTCTTCAGACACTTTAGACTGGTAAGCTCTATTCTTTATACTCCTTAACAAAACATTAACAAGAATAGATTATCTATGCTAAAAGTACCATAGGTCATTTCCTTGGCGTTTTAAAGATGTACCGCGCAAACAAGATACCACCCACCCACCGCACACTTTTAAATCAAAGGGTACGGCATGCTTCGGTCGTGACCGACAGCAAAAAAAATTTTCCCTTGCGGGTTGCAGCTATTGACATCGGCTCAAACGCCATTCGCTTCATAGCTGCTGAATTTCTAAACTCAACAAGCTATATTATGCTGGAATCAGAACGGATGCCCCTTCGTCTTGGCGCTCGTACCTTTTCAAGCGGCATGCTCGGCGCACAAGAAATAAAAGCAGCGCTGCAGGCGCTTGCACGTTTTCAGAAACGGATTAACCTCTTGAATATCGAGCATTACCGGATTATTGCCACCAGCGCGGTGCGTGAAAGCTCCAACGGCAGAACCTTTGCGCAGCTCGTCAAGCAGCAGCTCGGTTTGGTGATTGAAATTGTCAGCGGTTCTGAAGAAACCCAACTGATATACCGAGCACTAAAGCCTGTGGTGCGGTTTGGTAAAAAACCCTGGCTTTTGGCAAATCTCGGCGGTGGAAGCCTTGAAATCGCCTTGGTAAATCAGTCTGGCGTTTTGTGGTGCGAAACGCACACCATAGGCGCTGTCAGGCTTTTGGAAGAATTCAAAACTTCAGCCGCTCATCCCCTGAAATTTGTGCACCTGCTCAAGGATTATGTCGCTACGCTTCGTTTGTCCCTTGGGAAACATAGTGGACAACTGGCTGGTTTTCTTGCGACTGGCGGTAATATTGAGGAACTGGCAAAAATGGCGGAAGCCCCCCAGAACAACGCTGGCATCCGTACGTTATCGGTTGCCGCGCTCAAGAGGATTCTCGGAGAACTCCAGCGTTGCACGCTCAGGCAACGCATGCTGCGCTGGGGGATACATCAGGACCGTGCTGATGTGGTGTTGCCTGCCGCAGTAATATATGAGCATCTTTCCGAGCTGGCAGGACAAAAAAACATGCTGGTTCCTTACACTGGCACCAAAGAGGGAATACTTTTTGACCTTGTTGACCGCCTCACCCTGAGCTCTGCCTATGCGCATTCCAAGGAAAAACAGTTGAAACATTTGACGGTGTGCTTGGGGAGGCGTTATCGGTTCGATGAAGCACACGGTCAGCAGGTCTGCAAGCTGGCACTTTCATTGTTTGAACAGCTACAAAAACAGCACGGTCTTGACTCCGATGATCACCGTATCCTCATGGTAGCTGCGCTGCTGCACGACATCGGGACATATATAAGCTATAAGAAACACCATAAACATTCGCTGTATTTGATTGCACAATCAGAACTTCCGGGACTCAGCGCCGATGAAATGCTCATGGCGGCAAACGTTGCACGGTATCACCGCAAGAACAGCCCTCAACCGGATCATCAGCAGTTTGCCCGATTGAGCAAGTCCCAGCGGCTGCGTGTCACCAAGCTGGCATCACTGTTGCGCATTGCCGATGCTCTTGATCGCGATCACGCCCAAACGATAAAAAGTCTCAAAGCATGTGTCCGCAATTCGTTTCTTGATTTAAAAATCACAGGAAGCGGCTATCGGGATTTGGAACACTGGTCGCTGCGCCAAAAGGCGCAGTTGTTCACCGATCTCTTCGGCTTGCGTGTGCGTATTGTAAAAACCTGAGAGTCTATTGTTCGGTGCAGCACCTGACACACACCGACATGCTGCAAAGATAGCATGCGATGAGCTCATAGCCGAGCGGCAGCCAAGGGTTTTTTCGGCTCTTTAGACATTTTCATGGGTACCTCCGAGATATAGTCTCAAGCAATGATGCTTAAAAGTCGCGATCGCTACCCGCCGCGCTTTGCTCGCGATGACAGCCTCTTGTTTGTCATTGCGAGGAGTCCCGCTCTGCGGGACGACGAAGCAATCTTGTAACACATTAGTTTCGTAAAATTGACAGGTTGTGGTTCTCCACAAAGAAAGCGCGT
>Ga0209227_1000169_pt1 | contig 55106 bp, 43 predicted proteins | sample YNPBryantNP2012_FD_185815 | JGI IMG/M metagenome (GOLD analysis project Ga0209227, IMG submission 185815) | Anoxygenic and chlorotrophic microbial mat microbial communities from Yellowstone National Park, USA - YNP Bryant NP 2012 (SPAdes)... ...
TCATTTCGGTGGTCAGGGATTAAAACTGAGTTCATTCAAATACAAACCACAGAAATGGAACAGTCACCGAAATAACAGCGACTATTTTGTGGCATTTCATTTCGGTGGTCAGGGATTAAACTGAGTTTATTCAAATACAAACCACAGAAATGGAACAGTCACGGAAATAACAGCGACTATTTTGTGGCATTTCATTTCGGTGGTCAGGGATTAAACTGAGTTTATTCAAATACAAACCACAGAAATGGAACAGTCACGGAAATAACAGCGACTATTTTGTGGCATTTCATTTCGGTGGTCAGGGATTAAACTGAGTTTATTCAAATACAAACCACAGAAATGGAACAGTCACGGAAATAACAGCGACTATTTTGTGGCATTTCATTTCGGTAGTCAGGAATTAAGCTGAGTTCATTCAAATACAAACCACAATAACAGCGACTATTTTGTGGCATTTCATTTCGGTGGTCAGGGATTAAAACTGAGTTCATTCAAATACAAACCACAGAAATGGAACAGTCACGGAAATAACAGCGACTATTTTGTGGCATTTCATTTCGGTGGTCAGGGATTAAAACTGAGTTCATTCAAATACAAACCACAGAAATGGAACAGTCACGGAAATAACAGCGACTATTTTGTGGCATTTCATTTCGGTGGTCAGGGATTAAAACTGAGTTCATTCAAATACAAACCACAGAAATGGACCAGTCACGGAAATAACAGCGACTATTTTGTGGCATTTCATTTCGGTGGTCAGGAATTAAAACTGAGTTCATTCAAATACAAACCGCAGAAATGGAACAGTCACGGAAATAGCAACGACTATTTTATGGCATTTCATTTCGGTGGTCAGGGATTAAACTGAGTTCATTCAAATACAAACCACAGAAATGGAACAGTCACCGAAATAGCAACGACTATTTTGTGGCATTTCATTTCGGTGGTCGGGAATTAAAACTGAGTTCATTCAAATATAAACCACAGAAATGGAACAGTCACCGAAATAACAGCGACTATTTTGTGGCATTTCATTTCGGTGGTCAGGGATTAAACTGAGTTCATTCAAATACAAACCACAGAAACGGAGCAGCCACAAAATTTCTTCTGGGGGATGTCCCTTCAGTGGTTATAAGCCAAAACGATTTTCAACGATTGACATAGCTCAGCAGTGGGCCGAACAAGGAAATAATGCTAATGCCTTCGGTTCAACCTTATCTAAAAACAAGAAAATGATTTTATCCTCTTCCAGCCACGCGATTATTAGCCAATGCCAAAGATACTGCCCGAGCGGATTCGCTTTGTCACAGCGGATAATTTTTTGTTTCCAGCCAGTTGCCCACATAGTTTTTGGCTTGCTCTTCGCCCTTCAAAACTCGCAAGGCTCCTTTGGCCATTGCCTCCATTTCGAATTCGCCCGGCAAAATCATCACCTCTGCGATAAATTCGACGCGTTCTTTGATCCAGTCCGTCAGCATTTTTGATTTGGCCAATCCACCAGTTAAAACGATGGCTCTCACATCGCCCTTGACCACCGTAGCCATGGCGCCGATTTCTTTAGCGATTTGATAGGCCATGGCCTCATAAACTTCTTTGGCCTTTGCATCTCCCTGGTGAATCCTCTGCTCCACTTCCTTAGCGCTGTTGGTCCCCAGATAGGCGATCAGTCCGCCCTGGCCCATGACCAATTTGCTCATTTGTTGTTTAGTATATTTTCCAGAGAAACACAGCTCGATGAATGGCTGCAGTGGCAATCCCCCAGTTCGTTCCGGAGAAAATGGCCCGGAACTGGAGGCGTCGTTGACATCGATGATGCGGCCCTGTTTCAAGGGACAGATGGAGATGCCGCCGCCAAGATGGGCAATGATGAAATTGGTTTGCAGATAATCGACTCCCAATTTCTTCGCCGCCATTCGACCCACGGCGTGAATATTGAGCGTATGTGCCAAAGCTCTGCGCTGAATCAACGGATGACCGGAATAGCGTGCCAGAGGCTCCAATTCATCAACGGTAACTGGATCGACGGTGTACGCTGGAGTGCCCGCCTCCTGGGCAATCGACCAGGCTAAAGCACAACCCAGGTTGGAAGCATGTTCTCCCTGAATCCCCTGGCGAGCATCGTGGATCATTGGCTCATCAATCAAATATGTCCCCCCTGGAATCGGTCGGAGCAGCCCACCGCGACCCACAACAGCAGAGAGCTGATCCAATCGGATCTGGTGTTTGGCCAGAAACGAGATAATAGAACTTTTGCGAAATTCGAATTGATCCCAGATGTGGGGAAATTGTTTCAGTAATTCGGCCGGGTGAACGATGGTTTCTTCGAATCGGAGAGAATCATCTTCAAACAAAGCGACTTTTGTTGAGGTAGAACCAGGATTAATAACCAAAATCTGATAAGGCACGAAGTTAAAAGCTCCTTTATCCAAATTTTCCATCGCCAGTTAGAGATAATCAATAGTTATCCCTTCTTTGGCTTTCAAAATTTTATCGCGCTTTTATAATAGCAAAATTTCTTCGGAAAAGCAACAAAAAAATATTGTCGGGCATTCTTGTCCAAAATAGGATTTCTAACTTTGCATTTGGAACAACAAAATATATTCCGCCAACTGGCCAATCACCCACTAACGAGCCGCTCACTGACCGGTCGCTGCTAGCGACCGGTCAGTTATCTCCCAACTGGAAAGCGCTGTGCCGACGCCGACTGGCCAATCACCCACTGACGAGTCGCCCACTGACCAATCGCTGCCAGCGACCGGTCAGTTATCTCCCAACTGGAAAGCGCTGTGCCGACGCCAACTGGCAATCATCCACTGATGAGTCGCTCACTGACCGGTCGCTGCTAGCGACCGGTCAGTTATCTCCCAACTGGAAAGCGCTGTGCCGACGCCGACTGGCCAATCACCCACTGACGAGTCGCCCACTGACCAATCGCTGCCAGCGACCGGTCAGTTATCTCCCAACTGGAAAGCGCTGTGCCGACGCCGACTGGCCAATCACCCACTGACGAGTCGCCCACTGACCGGTCGCTGCTAGCGACCGGTCAGTTATCTCCCAACTGGAAAGCGCTGTGCCGACGCCGACTGGCCAATCATCCACTGATGAGTCGCCCACTGACCGGTCGCTGCTAGCGACCGGTCAGTTATCTCCCAACTGGAAAGCGCTGTGCCGACGCCGACTAGCCAATCATCCACTGACGAGTCGCCCACTGACCGGTCGCTCCCAGCGACCGGTCAGTTATCAAGATCGTACACCAAAGCGATTAATAAGCGCTACAAACGCCACGGCAGTTTATTTCAGCATCATACCAAAGCGGTGTGGATCCACAGCGATAATTATTTGACCACTGCTGCCGCCTATATTCATCAAAACCCTGTTGTTTCAGGCTTGGTTGATAAACTTGAAGATTGGATTTATTCCAGTTATCAGGATTATAAATGAGAAAAGGAACATTCCCCAAAACCGAAGTTATCAGAAATCAATTTTCATCTCTGGAAGAGTTTATCGGCTTTGCGAATCAGCGAATTTGTGATGATGATTTTAGTGCGATTATTTAGGATAACACCAGATGGACTCCATCTGCGAGATGGAATCCATCTGACTCGTTCCAAAACAAAAAAGACAAAAATGAAAACTCCACAACGACACTTAGCCGTCGACGAACCCATTATCAACACTCCATTCGAAAATCCCAGCCAGTATTGGGTCTACGATTCTGCCACAGGGTTACCCGTAAAAGCCCCAGGCCGTCGACCAGCGCACTATTACTTCCGCAGCCGCCGCCGTGCAGATGCGGCACAAACCAGCATGTTTGCCGAGGAAGAAATGGTCGAACTGGGGGAGGTGAATAAAATTCGAGATAAGCCAGGCAATACAGATAATTTTTTCACAGGAGCGGCAAATAGTTAAAAGCTATACATCTCCCGTAAGCGATAGCGTTAGAGTCGAACGCTATCATGTCGACAAAATAAAAATGGGGCTTGAAATCTAGATCCAGCAAATTATGGAACGGCTTACATTGACGACTCGTCCTGATGAAAGGGTCGCTGAAAGCGCTTTGCTTCCTCGACTCGAATGCTTTCGCCCGCGCGGTTCAACCAGCGAAGTTTTATTTCGCACCGCCAAACCAGCCAGATCGACAGTGAAAATTCATGTAAGTCATGTGGTTTTGGATACCAAACGACGGGAGAGTTCAGTTGCCTATTACCTTGAACAGGGCGATTCGGTTTACTCCTATGTCAAAAATGATCATCTGGATTTTAGCATTAGTTATGAGTTCGGAGGCAGCCAGCATGTTTATCTGCCAGATTTTCTGGTGAAAATGAACGATGGCAAAATGGTGATTCTCGAAGTCAAGGCCTATAAAGATGAACAAACTCGTGCCAAAGGCGAGGCAGCCAAACGCTGGTGCGAGGCAGTTTCCCGCTGGGGACAGATGGGAGAATGGGAGTTTGTTGTGTGCCGGGAACCGAATTTACTTCGAGAGATTTTTGCGCAAATTAAATTGAGGCAGCCGATGTTAGATGTCAGGGAATCTCAGTGATTGGCAGCAACCAGCGGCGAGAGCGAACAATGATAGGGGATGCTCACTTTAGTGGTCCATTGGACGCCGGGCGCGAAGCAACCTTTTAAGGCCAGGCATCCTTCCGGGCGTGGCAGGAGGCACCTATCGCAAAGGAGGGATCGTTCCGAGATTGGCAGGAAGAACTGACTGGATGGCAGGAAGCGTTGGGCGAGCGGTAGGAATGACCATACGGCTGGTAGGAAGCGTTGAACAAGCGCTATGAATCTTCGAGCGATAGGTAGAGATTATTGGGCGACGGGCAGCAACGACGGAACCAGCGGTAGGAAGCATTGCGAGACTTGCCAAGATTTTCCTCAGAGTGGCGCTACACGTCAACCTAAGCGCAGTATTTAACTCCATTACTAACTCAATATTTTTGCCGCTTGTCTTGCATCGATGGAGGCGCCATTTTTATGGGGGGATTGGTCGGTTACGCTGTCATCCATTATTGAGTCGATTTCAGTTTGCGTTCGTTCATCCACGAATACAGCACTGGCACAATTAGCATGGTAATGACTTCGATCGTCATTCCCCCAAATGAGGGAATGGCCATCGGAACCAGGATATCAGCACCACGGCCAGTGGCGGTTAACACTGGCAGCAAGGCCAAAATCGTTGTGGCGGTGGTCATCAATGCTGGCCGGACCCGACGAACCCCAGCCAGAACCGTAGCATCGTGGATCTCAGGGATGGTTTTGGGCATGGCCTTTTGAAAATATTGTTTGAGATAGGTAGCGATGAGCACTCCGTCATCTGTGGCAATCCCGAATAATGCCAGAAATCCCACCCAGACCGCTACACTTAAGTTGTATGGCCGAATATGGAACAAATCTCGCAGATTAACACCGAACAGGTTGAAATTCATAAACCACTGCTGTCCATAGAGCCAGAGCAGAACAAATCCGCCTGCCCAGGCCACCGTAATGCCGGAAAAAACGAAAAATGTGGTGGGTACGTCTTTGAACTGAAAATAGAGAATTAAAAAGATGATGAACAAAGCCAGTGGCAGAATGATGGAAAGGCGCTTTTGGGCACGAATCTGGTTCTCATAGTTGCCAGCAAATGTATAGCTTACGCCTGCAGGCAGTTCAAATTCCCCCGTCTTTCGTTTTTGATCCAAAAAGGTCTGTGCCTGGTGGACGACATCAACCTCGGCATGGCCTGGTTTCTTGTCAAAAATAACATAGCCGACCAAAAACGTATCCTCGCTTTTGATCATCTGCGGACCCCGAACGTACTTGATATCTGCTAATTGAACCAATGGAATTTGCGCGCCATCCGGTGCAGACACGGAGATTCGGCCCAGTGACTCGATGCTATCCCGTAATTCTCGCAGATATCGGATCCGAACCGGATAGCGCTCCCGACCCTCAACCGTGGTGGTAATCTTCTTTCCGCCAATTGCAACTTCGATAACTTCCTGCACCTGGTTCAGCATGATGCCGTAACGGGCAATCCTTTCACGATCAATATGGATTTCCAAATAAGGTATTCCCACAATCCGGTCGGCAATGACCGTGCTGGGTTCAATAGAAGGGACTTGTTTTAACAATTTTTCCAGGTCCAGTCCGACCTTTTCTATTGTCGGCAAATCCGGTCCCTTGATTTTGATACCCATGGGAGCTCGCATCCCACTTTGGAGCATGACAATTCGAGCGGCAATGGGCTGCAACATCGGTGCTGAAGTTGTGCCGGGGATTTCTGCCGCTTTCAGAATCTCATCCCATATATCGGTGGGATTTCGAATTCCAACCCAGCTTCGTCCCGCATTCAATTTTGGATCGACTCCGGGACGCCAGAGGCGAAACGGCCTTCCCTTCGAGTCGGGAATGAGTTGATTATTTTCATCCCGAATGAACGCTCCTTTGACGAAGTACGGCTTGCCATCCGGGGCCGGTACTGCGTTGCCCGTTGGATCCCTGAAGAGATCTATGCTATCCGAATCAAATTTGAAGGTCAGTAGCCGACCTTTTTCATCGGTCAAAAATTCAGACTTATAATGGATGAGGGTTTCGATCATGGAAATTGGCGCAGGATCGAGCGGCGATTCTGCCCGGCCCAATTTCCCCACAGCAACCGAAATTTCAGGAATGGCACTGATTGCCATATCCTGCTTTTTCAATACATCCAGGACCTCACCGATCGAAGCATGAGGCATGGTGGTCGGCATAAATAAAAATGAGCCCTCGTCTAACGATGGCATGAACTCTTTGCCCATGCCTGGAAATTTGTGAGCGAGGTACGAAATTGGTCGGAAGGCTTTCACCGGGCGAGGCAGCCAGCCAAAAAATGTTTCGAAGCCCAACCAGATGAGTAGCCCAAAAATGAAAATCGAACCAGGAATGGATAGAAAAACCAGCTTGTGGCGCAACGTCCAGCGAAGAAGGACGTTATAATATTTTTTGAAAAGATAAAAAAACAATAGCCATACGCCGATCACCAATCCCACAAATATGGAATTTAAAAAGAGACCTTTGGCCGGACCCAGTGGAAGCCAATCATTGGACAACACGACGATGGCAACAAGAATAGCAAATCCATTCAGGAGGTATGGCAGCCGCTTTTTCTGTGCAACCGGCACAAAACGGCGTGCCAATTGAAATGCTCCAACAATGAAAATGAGTAGTCCGAACCACCAACTGACCACAAAAATCGAAACGATTCCTGATACCATGAGAAATATGCTGGTCCAGCGTCTTAGTTTCTGAGAATTGACCTTAGCAGTAAATAAAATTTGGGCAAATGTTGGGACAATGGTCAAAGCAATTACAACCGAAGCGATCAAAGCAAAAGTTTTGGTGAAAGCCAAAGGCTTGAATAATTTTCCCTCGGCGGCTTGCATGGTGAAAACGGGAAGAAAGCTCACCACAGTGGTGGAAATGGCAGTGACCACGGCGCCGCCGACTTCACTGGCTGCTTGATAAATGACTTCCAGCCGATTTGCATCAGGAGGGGCTTCGTCCAGATGACGGATGATGTTTTCGCATAACACAATCCCCATGTCCACCATGGTTCCAATGGCGATAGCAATCCCGGACAGTGCCACAATATTGGCATCGACATTAAACATTTTCATGGCGATAAAGGTCATGAGCACAGCCACAGGCAGCAGCCCGGAAATCAGAAGTGAGCTTCGAAAATGCATGACCATAATCATGACGACGATTATGGTGACCAGAATCTGGTGAACCAGTGCGGTATTCAGGGTCTGTAGTGTTTCAGAGATTAATTTGGTTCGATCGTAAAACGGTACAATTTTTAGCTGGCTGACTCTCCCATCAGGTAACGTTTTTTGGGGCAAACCCAGCGAGATTTCGGCGATTTTCTTTTTAACATTCTGAATGACCTGAAGTGGATTTTCGCCATAGCGGATAACAACAATGCCACCAACAGCTTCAGCGCCTCCCTTATCCAATGCGCCGAGACGCAAGGCTGGTCCTAAAGTGACATGAGCGATATTTTTCACATAAATTGGCACATTATCGTTCACTTTGATCACAGCCATTTCAATATCGGCGACTTTTTTGACAAAGCCAATACCTCGAATTACATATTCAACTTTATTGACTTCAATACTACGTGCGCCCACATCGAGATTGGATGTTTTAATGGCATGGACCACCTCTTCCAAACTGACATTATAGGCCCGCATGGCATCGGGATCGACATCGATCTGGTATTCCTGAACAAATCCACCCACCGATGCCACTTCACTGACCCCTTCAGCCGATAGCAGCGCATACCTGACATAAAAATCTTGAATGGTTCTTAGCTCTTGCATGTCCCAGCCGCCCGTGGTATTACCATTTTCGTCCCGCCCTTCCAGAGTGTACCAGAATACCTGTCCCAATGCTGTAGCATCTGGTCCCAGTTTGGGCTGGACGCCTTCTGGAAGCGTTCCCATCGGCAAACTATTTAACTTTTCCAGCACCCGGGACCTTGACCAATAGAAATCCACCCCGTCTCTGAAGATAATATAAATGGTCGAAAAGCCAAACATGGAGTAGCTGCGGATAGTTTTTACCTGAGGGATGCCCAGTAGCGAAACCATGAGCGGATAGCTGATCTGATCCTCTACATCCTGGGGCGAGCGCCCTAACCATTCGGTGAACACGATCTGCTGGTTCTCGCCAATATCGGGAATAGCATCGACGGCTACGGGATCGCGGGGAATCCCGCCGATCTGCCAATCGAAAGGAGCGACCATAATGCCCCAGGCGATGATGAAGATCAGCAGCAAAGCGACAACTAACTTGTTTTCCAGGCAGAAGCGGATGATGCGATCGATCCAGGTTATTCTTGCCTCGTGATTATTCATGTCGATGCTCCTCCGGCTGCTTTTTGATGGCTTCCGATGTCAGGTCCAGCGTCTGACTGCCACAGGAGAACATGGCGCTACCAAAATAAGGATTCTCTGTCCCTTTCTTGTTTTGAAGCCAATCAGCACCGCGATTATCGAACGCCATGGGACAATGATAAACCAGCAAGGGAAATTTTTCACTGCCAAATGTTTTGGCCACATGGATCAAAGCCTGGGACAGCCTGTCGAATTCCTTTCTGGCTGCCTCGATGTCCCTGGCTGCTTTCAAGCTTGCTGCTGATTTTGCGATATGTTCGGAGAGATTCATCCAGCTATTATGAACAGCACCTTTGAGCAATTTCATGTCGACCTTTTTGACCGCGTCCAGCAGTTTAGCGGCTTGCGATGCGATGGGATTAAACTGATCGTGGCTCAGCGAATATTGCAACTCAAAATAAGCAACATAGAGATCATCGAGTTGCTTTTTGAAAGCCGAAGGGATTTCAATTGTTTGCTGCGAGCTGTCTGTTTTCTTTAGATGATCCTCCTGAGGCATTGGCGATTTAGGACTGGATGTGCCACCATGATTATGCACAGCCGCCATTGCCCTGCCCTCGGGATTCATCATGCTGGGCTGCGCTTGAATTTGAACGGCAGAATCGATTTTGAAATTCCCTTTTACGACTACTTTTTCGCCTTCACTGAGCCCTGATTTTACCACATAATAATCACCAGCTCGCGGACCCAGCTCTATCTCTCGTCCTTCATAAGTTCCCGGCCGATCTGGCAACTCCACATAAACAACCGCCCGTTTTCCAGTGATCAATGGGGCTGAGGCCGGAATGACCAGCGGCGCGGATGTAATATTTTCTGCACTCACATAGCCCAATTGCTCGGCCCGAACCAGCGGCATGCCACAGACATCGCATGTGCCAGGACGATCCTTGATGACCTCCGGGTGCATGGGGCTGATCCATTTCCCCGCCAGTCCCGGATCCATCACTTTTCCACCCTGGGCAACCCGGACTCGTACCACAGCATGAACAAACATCTCCGGTTTCAATTTTCCAGCAGAATTATCCACATTCACCCGCAGCTTTGCTGTCCTGGTTTTAGCATTCAGTATCGGATCGATAAAGGCGATGCGACCTTTAAAAATTTCTCCAGGAAAAGCTTCGGTCTCGAATTCGACCTCCTGGCCGTAGTGCAGCCAGGCAAGATCCGATTCATAGGCATCCATTTTTACCCATACTTTTGACAGGTCGGCGATGGCGTATATTTTAGTACCGACATTCACATAATCGCCCTCGAATGCATATCGCTCCAAAACGATTCCGCTGGTTGGCGAGTAGATAGTGATCCGATCCAATGGCTGCTGGCTTTTTTCCATCTGGGTGATTTGCTCATTGGTCAATCCCCACAGACGCAATCGTTCCCGCACCGAATTCAGTTGCTGCTGGGCCGTATCGAATAAATAGCCTGCTTCTTTAATTTGCAGCGAGTTAGTGGCTTTCATCGATTCGATCAATTCTTGCTGCGTCGCAAGCAATTCAGGACTGTAAATTTCCACCAGATGATCGCCCTTTCGAACGGGAATGCCAGTATAATTGACAAACATGCGATCGATCCTGCCGGGCACCCAGGCGGTAATATAACGTAAGCTAGTTTCGTCATAATCGATCTTGCCCACCAATCGGATTTCATGGGTCACGAATTTTCGCTGAACGGGTGCGACTTCAACTTCCGCCAATTTTCGAGCGTTTTCCGATAAGCTGATTTGCCGAATGGCCAGGTTTTCATCGGTTCGCCTGACCACGGAAATTAGATCCATGCCGCAGATCGGGCATTTCCCGGGCCTCGGTTGCTGTATATTGGGATGCATCGAGCACGTCCAGAGCGACGCCTCACCAACTCTTTGTTCGACAGCGCCCTGTCGGTCTCGAGTTCCAGAATCATTGCCACTGATGATCATTCCAAATATAAAAGCAATAATGACTAATGCAATCCAAAAGATGAACGCATGTCGATTTTGTGGCATTATCTGTTTTATATCTATGTTCATTTTTAATTACCTCATTATTAGATTAACATTAGATTAACGCTTCATATATCCCTGATGATGCTATGCCACCCTCCGATTTTTTAGTCAAAAAACAATCGGGTTAGTCTTATCGACTATGGGAGAGTGCACTATTTTTATAACTCCTTTCCGACCAAGGCTTCCAGCTCAGCGATATTTTTATAATACTCACTCAGGATGCGATGATAGTCCAATTCGTATTGGAATAGGTTCGTTTGATTATTTACTAAGGTCAAAAAATCCACTTTGTCCACCTGATAAGCAGCCAGCGCTGATTTCACCGCCTGAGATGCTTGTGTGAGAATACCTCCTTTATATAGCTCGAGCAGTCGCCTATTTTTGTCCAGTTCGCTCCATTTCGATTCCAGCTCCCTTTCGATCTCCCGGAGGATATATTCGTATTTTTGCGTTATTGAAAGGTCATTATATTTACTCTCTTCAACCTCTCTCGATTGTTTTTTCCAGAAGTAAATCGGCAAATTGATGCGAATGGAACCAGAAAGAAAATCTATCCCTGCCATTCCGCTGATCAAATCGTCTCGCTGCATATAAGCCATTTCTAGACTGAAGTCTGGTAGATAGCTTTTCTTGGCTAATTTTACCTCATGGTGGCTTTTTTGACTCATGTGCAGCCAGGCATGAAGCAGTGGACGATTCTGTTTAGCCAAAGATTTTAAATCTGATAAGTCGAAAATTTTCAGACTATCTATTTCGTTGATAAAAAAATTGCCCTGGATGGGCTGCGAGGTTTTTCTGTTCAAGATAAATTTTAATTGGGCCAATAATATAACTCGATTCTGATGTAATTGAATGATTTTTTCATCTATTTTGGCTAGTTCAACCTGTGCCCTCAGCATATCTTGCTGCAATCCTTTGCCCACCCGATAGCGAGTCTCGGCAATTTGAGCAAATTGGCCCAATAGCGCTCTGTTTCGCTGACTCACATCAATGGCTTTTCCATTGTAATAGAGCTCATAATAGGTCAATTTGATGCTTTTAATCAACTGATTCTGCAGTTCCTGATACTGCATCTCAGCGATCAATGCCGTTTCGGCTGCAATTTTTTCTTTTAATTCCAATTTTCCAGGAAACGGGAACATCTGCATCAACCCGATCTGTTTTCCCGTCATTGGCTCTCGCTGGAAATCGAACGAATTGACCGGAAGGTTCATGATACCCAATTCCAGTACCGGATCGGGCAAACTACCAGCCTGGGGCACGCGGAGTTTACTCGCCTGCCACGCATTGTAGCTAGCCTTCAAGTCAGGATTGTTGGCCAGCGCTTCCTGGATCAACTGCGTTAATTGTACTGTTGAATCTTGTGGCATTGCCATGCTTATCAGCGGCGATAAAAAAATGCCAATGCCCATTATCCAGAATATGATACTCTTCATATCTTTTGTGCCTAAATAATTATCCTCTTTGTTAGAAATTTGTCAAAGTGCCTTTTTAACTTTTTTCGCTACATCATAGTTCCTCGACGATTCTGGCTCCTGGATCCCCATTTGGCCTGGCTGGTCTGCCTTACCAATAAATTTAAGCTGGCCTAATGAAGTTTCCGATGCTGTCCTTTCCATTGAAATAGTGCCAATGAATAAAAAAGAAGCTAAAAATTGAAATTCGCATCGTTGGGAACTAAAACTTTTGAAATGAATTTAATACAATGCTAATTTGAAATCCCACAATGATAAGAACCGAATTATGGAACTATTCATTCGAATCCATCATAAGGAATCTCTTATCGCGATTGTCATTCTCCTCGCTTTTGTTTTAATATTTATTCAATCAGAGTTGATCGGCGCCGTAGCTCATGACGATCATGGAGATGATCAAGATTTTTGCAAATTGGTTTCACAGACTCTTCAAAACGTTCCAAATATGTCTTACCAATTTGATCAGGGGACAAGTTTCTTGCTGATTCAAAATGCCCACTATTTTTCTCATCAAGAAGTTGCTGGCTTCACCATGCCAAAGAATTTCATCCAAGAAAAGCCCTCTCTGTTCCTGCTGACAGAAATTCTTTTGATTTGACCTGCCAGTATCCTATCATATTTTTTCATAATTGACAAGTCCGTCAAACGAATTGTTGCCCAAGGGATTCGACTTTTCCTGTGAGGAATTGATTTTCAAATGGAATTTTCTATCACACACATAACACAATCATTGGTGCGATAGCCATTGGGAAGGTGCAACGCTTTCGGAGCGGTATGTTGAGAATTCTGTAACGGAAACAGTAAACCTTGCACCTCGATTGGCGATCCGATGTGCTTGATTACTGAATAAGGTTTCCTTAAAATCTAAACGGAGTAAGCGAGGGACCAAAATGGCAAAATATTATTGGCTAATCGTGTTTCTTTTTTTCAATCAATTGATCCAAGCAGACGAAAGATTGATCCTTTCGCTTGAAAATGCTCGCCAGATGGCCTTAAAGAATAACCCAGATTTTCAAGCTCAATTGAAAAAAATCGATTTCCAGAGAGGATGGTACTGGTCCGAGTTGATGCCGGACAATCCTGAGATCGGAATGTCATTGGAGGAAATGCCAGTTGGACAGCCATATTCCAATCATGGTGAAAAAAAGCTTTACCTTTCGCAGGCGTTGGAATTCCCGTCCAACTACTTTTTCCGCCATAAAATGAACCAAGCATTCATTCAACAGGAGCTGGCGATTCTGGAAGAAATGCAACGGGAATTGGTATTTCAGATCGATCAGGCTTATTGGAGTATCGTTCTTCAAAAAGAATTGCTGGTGCTGGCGCAAAAAAATGTTGAGCTTTCTCAGGAGTTCTTTCAAAAATCGAAACGTAGTTATGAGCTGGGCGAAACGGATCGGTTGACGATGCTCAAGGCGAAAGTCCATTTGGGAACCGCGCAACAGAAATGGATGGCCGTACAAAAAGATCTGGAAGCGAATCAAGCTCAGTTGCGAAAGCTGCTGGGGGTTGCAGCCGCAGAAATTACAACGACCGATTCGCTTGCTACGCAGATCGGGAATGTTTCGCTTGATCGACTCAGAGCTGGATTGGCGTCCCATCCAGCGCTGCGATTGGCAAATTTGAACAGCATAGCAATGGCCTGGGCTAAGCAATTGAGCTACAGCTCATTTTTGCCGCAAATTTCGCTCAGCTATTTTAAACAAAAAATTAACCGGGTCAATTATTGGGGCGGCGAAGTAAGTCTTTCGATTCCGCTCTGGTTCATGAAGCAGATAGGTCGCCTCCAGCAAGCGGCTGCGGAACTGCGGATAGCCGAACATCGCCTCGCTGCGGAAAAGTTGCGACTGAACCAGGAGCTTGAAATGGCGGTTGCCCGGTATGAAAAAGCTGCCAATGAAATGCGGCTGTACCAGACGGATTTGTTGTATGAAGCGGAAGAGGTATTTCGGATCGCAAAGCAGAATTATGAGGTTGGTGAAATTGGCTATCTGGATTTTATCGATGCGCAGCAAACTTTAATACAAACGCGAGAGGGCTATTTCCAGTCCCTCTATTACTTTAACGTTGAAAAGGCAAACTTGACGCGCTTGACAGGAATCGAATTGTAACTCAGGAGAAAGATTTTATGAAAATTTTAAAGCAGGTGAGATTTTTTTTCATCTGTCTGGTGCTATGCAGTATTTTTTCTGGCTGCAGCGATAGCGGAGAAAAGCATTCACCCAGCCAAAGGGAATCGATGAGTGCTGGCTCACAAGAACACCAGAGTGATGACCAACAAGCGGATGCAATTGTTTTCACCGCCGAGATGTTGAACGAAGCGGATCTGGAAATAGTGCCGGTACAAAAAATGCTGTTTCAGCAATTAAAGACTTACCCGGGAACTGTCCTGCCCCGTCCCGATGGAGATGCCCATGTCGGTTCGTTGATTGCGGGACGCGTGATCGATATGCATGTCCAGATTGGGGATAAAGTCGTCAAAGGAAGTGTGTTGTGTTGCATCGAGTCGCCTGAGATCGGCGTCGCCCAGGCGGCTTTCATTCGTGCTGCCGTTCAATTTGACCTGGCACAACAGGAGCTGATACGCTATCAAAAATTGAGGGCTGAAGTTATTGGATCGGAAAAGAATTTGTTAGAAAAAGAAGCGACGATGCAGTTGGCCCGCGCCGAATTGAACGCAGCCGATTGGTCGCTGCGCTCGCTTGGATTTTCGCAATTGGAAATAGATAGCTTACGACATGATTTTCGTTCGCCGGGGATTTTGAAATTGAAAAGTCCTATTAACGGCATTGTTACAGATAGACGCATCAAGTTGGGTCAGCGAGTCGATCCCGAACAAGATTTATTTCACATTCTGGATCTGTCTCGCCTGTGGGTTCAGATTGCCCTTTACGAAAGCGACCTAATAACAGTCAAACCAAACCAATCAGCAAACATAAGTTGGCCAGCTCTTCCCGAATTGATTTTTAAAGGAAAAGTAATTCAGATCGGTAAAGAAGTGAATAAAGAGACCAGAACGGTGGATTGTTATGTAGAGGTTACGAATAACCAGCAACTATTGATACCAAACTTGTTTGTAAAATGCCAGCTTCAGGCTGGTTCGACCAATGAACTGGCCCTGGCGGTGCCCGAGGAAGCCGTTGTGATGGACGAACATGGGGATAGCGCAGTATATATTGAACAAGAGCCAGCTCATTTTATTCTTCGCAAAGTGAAAACAGGTCGCACCAGCCAGGGATGGATTGAGATTGTGGATGGCCTGGTTGTTGGCGAACGCGTTGTTTTTAAGGGAGCATTTTTTGTCAAATCACAAGCTGCCAAAGGAAGTTACGGACATGGACACGTACACTGAGCTATTTCAACATCGATTGACAATTTTTTAAACTATCAAAATTGATTTCGATTATCTAATTCACCATGTTTTGAATAAAGGGCCTTATGATGATAAACCGGACGGTTCAATTTGCTCTGAAGCAACGATTATTAGTCATTTCCTTCATGATATTGATTGTCATCCTGGGAATTTATTCGTTTCAACGACTGCCCGTCGATGCGTTTCCTGACATTTCTCCGGTGATGGTGCCGGTCTTTGCCGAAGCGCATGGCATGGCGCCGGAGGAAGTGGAGCGGCTCGTCACCTATCCGATCGAATCCGCTATGAACGGTCTGCCCGGTGTAAGAGAAGTGAAATCGACTTCAGCGTTCGGGATGGCGGTCATCTATGTGTATTTCGATGACAATGTGGATATCTATTTTGCCAGACAGATTGTGGCAGAACGTTTGGCGATGGCCGCTGAGGAAATTCCTGCTGGTGATGAACGCCCCCGGCTGGGGCCTATCGCCACGGGACTGGGACAGATTTTCATTTACTATCTCACGCTGGAAGAAGGAGCTCCAACTGAAGGTCTTCCCCCTGATATATATTTAAGAACTGTGAACGATTGGATCGTCAAATTTCAATTGCGAACGGTTAAGGGAGTAACCGATATACTTTCCATTGGCGGCAATGTGATGCAATATCAGGTGCTGCTGGACCCTCACCAATTAATCAAATTTAATCTCACGATGGATGAAGTAATTCATGCCATTCAAACAAATAACAAAAATGTTGGTGGGCAGTTTATTGTAAAGGGATCTGAAGAATATCTGGTTCGGGGCCTGGGATTGATTGGTTCCATCGAAGATCTCGAGAAAGTCAAGCTAAAAACTGTAAATGGATTCCCGATTTTTTTACGAGATGTTGCATCCGTTCAAATTGGGGCCGAGGTACGACGCGGCGTGGTTACTCGTAATGGAAAAGAGGAGCTGGTATCTGGTATTGTGCTCATGCTCTACGGTGAAAATACCAGCAAGGTCATCGAGCGTTTGTATGAAAAGTTGGAGTCGGTTCAAAAGTCCTTACCTGAAGGGGTTCGGCTTATTCCATATTATGACCAGTCTGAGCTGGTGAAAAAAGCGACCGGCACGGTAAAATCGGCATTATATGTCGGTGGTTTATTGGTCATTCTGGTCCTGTTTATCTTTTTGGGGGAATTTCGATCTGCATTCATCGTTGCTTTTTCGATTCCGCTGGCAATGTTCTTCGCATTTATTCTTATGAAGCAATTCGGCATGTCTGCTAATTTAATGTCCCTTGGTGGACTGGCGATTGCTATCGGCATGTTGGTCGACGCATCGATCGTGGTAGTGGAAAATATTTATCGTCATGTTTCGGAGAAATGGCATAGAAAATCTATTCGAGAGATTGCAAGCGAAAGTACCATCGAAGTGGGACGTTCGATTTTTTTTGCCATTAGCATTATCGTCATCGTGTTTCTGCCGCTCATCACGCTGCAAGGAATCGAAGGAAAGATGTTTCGACCTTTAGCAATTACAATAGCATTTGCATTGCTGGGTTCTTTGATCGTTGCCTTAATGTTCGCACCAGTTTTGTCCTCATTGATTATGAAAAAAAGCGACAGGAGCAACAAAGGAAATAGAATCGTTCGACTGCTCATCCGGTTCTACCAGCCAGCATTGGAGTGGTGTCTTGATCACCGTTTCATTGTTATTGCGCTCAGTGCTATACTGATGGTCGCCAGCCTGATTTTAGTCCCATTCTTGGGTACTGAATTTATTCCAACTTTGGAAGAAGGTTCGATCATGATTCGGGTGACGATGGCACCATCCACCTCATTAACTCAGGCGACTGCAAGCATCATGGCATTAGAGCGCAAAATAATGACGTTTCCAGAAGTGAAGGAAGTTATCTCTCGCATCGGTCGTCCTGAGACCGGCTCACACCCTCATCCAGTAAACTATGCAGAAATCCACATCGAGTTGAAGCCGCTTTCTACCTGGCAGCACACCAAAAGCAAAAGGCAACTGATTCAAAAACTGGAATCAGCGCTGTCGGTGTATCCAGGTGTTCAGCTCAATTTTGCGCAACCCATTCAAAATGCATTCGAAGAATTATTGACCGGGGTGCGCGCTGAATTGGCCATCAAATTGTTTGGCGAGGACATGGAAAAGCTCAAGCAAAAGGCTGAGGAAATACGGGATGCGATCAGCGATATTCCAGGAATTGCAGATTTATCGGTGGAACATTCCTTTGGTCAGCCACAAGTGCATGTCATTGTGGATCGTGACAAATGCGCCAGATATGGCATTAATGTGGATGATGTTCTGGAAATTGTGGAAGCAGCCGTTGGGGGGAAAGTAATTGGTTCGGTTTATTTAGGCGTTCGTCGTTTCGATATTTTAGTCCGCATGAAAGAAGAATTCCGAAACACAATGACCACCATCTCCCAGCTCTATGTTCATAGCTCAATGGGAAACATGCTCCCCATATCAGAATTGGCAGAGATGAAAACAATTGTCGGTCCGGTCCAGATCAATCGGGAGCACAATCAACGGCGCTGGATAGTGCAATGCAATATCCGGGGTCGAGATATTGGCAGCGTGGTGGCAGATATCAAGACAATCGTAGATCGTAAAGTGAAATTGCCACCGGGCTATTATATTGAGTTCGGAGGGGAATTTGAGAACCAACAACGTGCCATGCGACGCCTGGCAATTATTATTCCGTTGACCATCCTTTTAGTCTTTTTGATGCTATTTTCTTCATTTGGTACGATGCGCCATGCACTGCTCATTATTATCAACCTGCCGCTGGCATTGATCGGTGGGGTATTTGGTCTGTGGGTGAGCGGAGAATATCTATCCGTGCCGGCTTCCATCGGATTTATCGCTTTATTTGGAATTTCAGTCGAGAATGGCATCGTCATGGTGTCGTATTTTAAAGAGCTTTGTGAAAAATGTGGCACTGTTCGAGATGCGCTGATCGAGGGTGCTTTGCTGCGGCTTCGCCCTATTCTAATGACAGCCATGACAACCATGCTGGGTTTACTTCCATTATTGGTCAGTCGTGGCATTGGTGCGGAAGTGCAACGTCCATTGGCGATTGTAGTGCTGGCCGGTTTATTTACTGCAACCATTTCTACCCTATTCATTCTGCCTTCAATATATGCTCTGGTGGGAGAGCCTAAAACAGGGTTTTGATAACGCTATTTTACTTTTTTGAATAATTGCAAAAAATACTGTCAACCAATTAGTTAAAATTCTCAAATTGAAATGATTATAGGTTTAAATTTAATATCAAAACTTATTCACTTTCAGATTAATTGAAATAATTATTTTAAATCGGCTAAAAAATAATTATCAAAAATAAATCTGCTTAGCCGGGATCGAACAAACGGCTAATATACCGAACAGCAATCAGAAGTACAGCGGATATTTTAATAAAATATTTGCATGACTTGGATTAGATGCCACGAAATTCACCCGAAGAGGAGATCGCCTCAACCCGTAAGATTAAGAAAGGCGACAGGCAAGCATTGAACAAGTTGGTGCGATCCAGTTTGAAATTCGTGTTTATGTTGCCAGGGAGTATGAGGGACGAGGATTGCCGCCTGATGAATTGATCAACGAGGGAAATTTAGGATTGCTTGAGGGGGCCAATCGTTTCGATCCGGATAGGGGATATAAGTTTAGATCCTATTCCGTCTGGTGGATCGTGTAATTCATTTTGCGTGCCCTGCCGAAATACTCTCGGCTGGTTCGGGTATCCATTAATCGCACCTGGGTGATCCAAAAAATGAGTACAGTGGAGAACAATATGGAGTTCAATTTTTCAAGAGCTTACAGAATTGACGGAATTAGTTCCTGACAAATTAAATTCATGCCGGACGAACAAAACCCTTTTTGGATCCGGAAATGAAAATACATGGAAAAAAATCTAAAAAATTTCAGTTTCGTATTTTACAATACCCCGTAAAAGACATTTTCTTTTTGGCTCTGGCTTGTCCATGTTGGGAGCCTGGACTCTAAACTCATGGGTGAGTGATTTTCGACTTGTCATTCACATTAGTAATACAATTCAAAATAACAATCCTGGCCTGATATGACAATCTCCTTCTCCGATAAATCACAAGTCCTTGAAACCTTGATAGAATTCTAGGTGTTAATCGTTAAGGAGTTTGATTAATGGGGAAAATGAAAATTTTTAATTGCACCAAAAATGGAAGGGAGAGGCAGGGCATTGCTGAAGAGCTGGATTTATCAAGGGGTTTGTAATGCTCATCTTTGCGATTCTTTTTTCCCGTGATTGCTCGCAAAGGAAATATCTTGACTTGCCCTCTATCGAAATCCCTTTTAAGGGGACGCGTGAACCTGTTGTTATGGCGGCATTTAAAAATTTGGTACATCGCCAGGCTGAAATACAAATCTGGAAAATAGTCGATCTTTTGCTGGGCCTGGGAGTACTCGTGACAGCGCTAATTCGTCTGGGAGAAAAAATTAGTAGCTGGCAGGCAGCAGCGTTCCTGGCAATGCTGCTTTGTGTTACCATCATCATTTATAGCTTCTGGTTGATCCTGGCTACGCTTTCTTTCTGGTTCGTTCGGGTAGAAAACATCCTACTAATTTTTCAGAGCATATACGAAGCCGGACATTGTCCAATTAGCCTGTATCCAGGCTGGCTGCGTGTTGCGCTGACTTTTACTGGTCCAGTAGCTTTTGCTACAACTTTGCCCCCAGCGGTATTGACCAGCCATCTTTCTGGGTCAACACTGAGCGTGGCGGTCATCCTGGCGATTATTTTATTCATAGTTACAGGAACCTTCTGGCGGTTGGGTTTAAGGCATTATCCTGGAGCGTCGGCATAAGAATAAAAATTACTGACCCGCATCATATTTTAATTAGTGTCCGTCTGAAAACCAATCGATTTCGTCATTCCGAGCGGAGCGAGGAATCCTGGATGTCCCGATAAATTAGTGGGTTAGCCAGATTCCTCATACCCCAGGCACTTCCTTCGGTCGCTTTGTTCGGAATGACAATTTTTGAGAAAATAGGCAATTTTCGTAGGGACACTAATTAGGTCCGAACTAAAACTCCCGTTTTTGTCATTTTCAGAATTTCCGCATAATTTCAGGCTAAGATTTCTATTCTAAACAACTTATTGACTTATCTTTTAAAAACAACTTTTCCGTCCAGAATGGTTAAATCTGCTTTTGTGTTCAATATCTCCTTCGGTTGGATCTCAAACAAATTGTTATCGAGCACCACCAGATCAGCCAGTTTGCCGACTTGAATCGATCCTTTAATATGATCCTGAAACTCAGCATAAGCTGCGCCCAGGGTATAAAATTCGATGGCCTGGTTTAAACTTATTTTTTCTTCAGGAAACCATCCACCTTCAGGGCCACCCTCCGGGAATTCTCGGGTTACAGACGCGTACAATCCCAGCATGGGGTTCAGCGGTTCCACGGTCCAATCCGTACCAAACGCCACTTTCACTCCCGCCTTAAAAAAGGAGTTGAACAGATAAGAATGCTTGGTCCGATTGCCGATCCGCTTTTCGGCCCAGCGCATATCATCGATGCAATGTGACGGTTGAATGGACGCGATGATATCGAGCTCTCTATATCTTTGAATATCTTCAGGTAGAACCACCTGGGCGTGCTCGATGCGATGCCTGGCATCCCGTCGGCCATTGGCTTGAAATGCCTTCTCAAATGCATTCAAAATCCAGGTGTTGACTTTGTCGCCGATGGCATGGGCAGCGATCGGCAAACCGGCCCTGTCGATGGCAGTGATGAATTCGTACAATTCGTTTTCGGCATAAATGGGGATTCCAGCGGTGGAAGGATCATCCGAGTATGGTTCATAAAATAACGCCGTCCCCGCGCCCATTGAGCCATCGACAAATACCTTCATGGTGCCAATTCGCAGCATGTCATTGCCAAAATTGGGTAGAATACCAATGGTCTCAAAATTCTTGTAGAGATAACCATAGCGCCAGGCATTGATGCGCAACGTCAATTCTCTTTCTCTCAACAGCTCCTGATAGATTTCCAGATCGGCTGCCGAGCTATTGTCCTGAATGCTGGTGATATCCAGGCTATTGGCGTGCTGGATCGCAGTTTTAATAGCCTGTTTCAGTTGTTAGGGTTTTATCCATGGCTATTCTCAAAAATAAACTCCTTACGGATTAAGTCCCCTGTATTTTTGCATCTCTTGTCGGACGGGAATTAAGGCGTGAGCCTTTTAGAATCCCTACAAGGCATTATGAAATGGTGTACTTAGCCAATCCCCCGACATCGTGAACCTTATTACCTTATTGGCTTCATTGAGAATTCAGTGTCATAATCAAACAAAAGGATAGCAACCGAGGTATTTCCTGTCGGCTATTAAGGTTGTCGCTTTGAGCGAATAATCCCAATTCACTGGATAATTATCGCTGCCGTACCGACGAAAAAAGCAACCACCAACCTGCAATAAAAATAAATGAATGAGGTTAACGCTCGTAATGATTTAACTGGTTGCTAAGTACACCATTTCATAATTTCTGGTAGAGTCATTAAAAGCTTTACAGCTTAATCCCATTCGGCTGAAATATTCAAAGCGAGAAGGAATTAAATTCACCATTACCAAAGCTCGGTTTAATGGACCAAATCCATTAGACCTAGCATAAGATGATCCAGCTATGCGAAACCTTATTCGCTTATTTTTCTTTTAAGGAATATTCCTGATCAGGTAATAAGATTCGGGCGGTCCTGGGTCGACCTGGTTACTAAGGTTAATAAGGTTTTTTTTCAGCCGGGGGAATGGATCAAATCCTATCGACCCTGTTGAATTTGGTACACCATTTCATAATTTCATGCGAGAGCAGTTAAAAGTTACCACTCTCACTCCATCCCACGAAGTAGAAATAGTCAAAGCCAGCAGGAATTGATCCTGGTAAGCGGGATGTTATTTTTAATAGTCGGACATTTTCAAATTCTACCCGGATTTTTTGAAATCCAGCGCTAAGGTTAAACCGCTGGGGGCTTCGGTTGGTTACTAAGGTTCATAAGGTTTTATGAATTGATTTTGTTTAGCAGCCTGATGAAAGCCCTGGTAATATATATCAATCCTGGGCAGCAGAAACGCTATTCGTTTATTGAAGAACGGCTTTGTCCGGATGAGGTCTGCTCGTTTAATATTTGGGACCGAAAAATACCATCCGCCAACTAGCTGACAGGTGGAAATAGAGGCTCAGTTTGCAAAGCAAGGGAATTTGCATTCAACCGCTTATTTGGCAAGCAATGAATTTGAATTATCTTGAGCACGGGAGAATCGATATAAATGACCATTGAATACTAATTTGTTCGCCTCACCATTTCCCATATTCCTTAATTCCAAATCCCACATCTCAAATGCAGCCCATTTCGGTCCGTCCAGTTGGCTGAGGCCTTGCTGGCGCTAAAATTCCTCGCCTGAGGCCTGCAACCAACTGGCGGATCATTGCGGTGAAAATCAGAATAAAACCTGATCCATTTTCAGAATAACACGAATCATTCCCGATTTAGCCAAATGTCCACACATTCTTCCTACTTCACAGGGTAGGCTGGCCGCTCGGGAAATATAAACGGCTGCTCCTTGATCTTTTTCATGAGCACCTCGATCGCCGTCTCCAACTGCTTATCATGTCCCGCCATGACCGAGGCAGGATCGTTCTCGACCAGAATATCGGGATCGGCGCCGTGGTTTTCCACCAGCCATTTGCCTTCCTGACCCCAAAAAGCGTTGTTGGACTGTTGAACCGTACCATTATCGATTGTGGTCTGGGGATTTAAAATGCCTACCAATCCGCCCCAGGACGGCACGCCGATCACCGTTCCCAGCTTGCGGGCTTTGAAATGCTCCACAAATGCTTCGCCATCCGAGCCGTTGTATTCATTGGTCACCACGGCCAGATGGGCATTGGAAACGCTCCCAGGATAGCGGAACGGCACCATATTCTTCAGCACATTGTAGGCCGTCATCTTGCGCTCCAGCTTGTCAATGATAAAATACTCGGTCCAGCCGCCACCATTGCCACGGACGTCGATGATCAAACCTTTTTTGTAACGGAACGCCCGCCAGAATTTATCGAACTGGGCCACATTGGCCGAGCTCATGGCCGTGATGTGCATGTAGCCAATGTCTCCGTTGCTGGCTTTCAGCACTTTCTGGATATTATCGGCCAACCAGCGATTGTAACGCAAATTATATTCCGAGCGGATCGGCTCGATCTTGTAGGTCTGGGCGCCTGTGGCGGTCGGCTTGCTATTCACGGTAACCGAGACCTTTTCGCCGCTGGTGATCTGCAAATATTTATAGGGATTTTCTGGGGACTTGACCTCTTTGCCGTTGATGGCGATGAGATAATCGCCTTCTTTGAGATGGATGTCGGGCCGCACCAATGGTGCTTTCAAATCCCGATCGTATTCGGTCGGGCCGTAAATGGTCTCGAACTGGTAATAGTCGCTGGACGAGGGCTTCAAATCGGCTCCCAACAGACCTGTGAACACGGGGTTATCGGGCATCTTTTTCGGGCCGTTATCTCCGCCGCCGATGTAGGTATGCGACACGCACAGTTCACCGACCATCTGGGACAGCAGCCAATTCAAATCCTGACGAGACGTGAGCTGCGGCAGATAGCTGCGATAGGTCTCGCCCATCTTCTGCCAGTCCCGACCGTGCATATTGGGATCGTAAAAGAAATCCCGATACCAGCGCCAGGTGTCGTTGAAAATCTGCGCCCATTCTTCTTTGGGCTGAACCTGGTAGCTCATCTTGCTCAGGTTGAGCTTTTCACCCAGCGATTTGGACGAATAGACTTTCTCCACTTTGCTGACGAAATAATCGGACTCTTTTTTGGCGATCATCTGCTCTCGATTGGCCGATAGCTTCCAATCGGTGATCTTCTGTTCCAGAACCACTTCCTTTTCGTCTTCCATATTGAAGACATGCAACTTCCACTTATTCTGGCCCCTCGGATTGAAAATCTCCTCGTACTCATCATCGCCGAAATCGTCAATCGACGCCCAGGTGACCATACCTTTGCCCGCTTTCAGGAAGAAATAATTCCCCGCCTCCACAGGCAGAGAAAAGATGCGGTTTTGGATGCCATCCAGATCGATGCGAAATGGCTCGCCCGAGCTCTTTTTCTCGGCTTTGAATGCCTTATTGAACAGCGGCTTCTGTCCCGCCTTCAACTGAACCACCATCACCTTCACAGGATTGGGAATGATGTGGTTATCCTCGAATACATCCATCTGCACGTCATAGTTACGATAGGACAGAAAGTAGAGATATTCGCCATTGGCATCGAAGCTGGGATTCAGGTTATCATAAAAATCATCGGTGACTGGATAGATTTTATTTTGTTCTAAACTGTACAGAAAAATTTTACTGTTGCGATTAAACTGGACGAACGAATAGACCACCCACTTGCTATCGGGCGACCAACTGTAATCGCTGATCTCCCAATAGAATTCATCGTTCTTCAATTGATTGGATGAATCGATCTTGATCAATTTTTTCGTGTCGATATCCACATAAAAAATCGAAAAATCCTTATTGCCGAACAGAATCTTCTTGCTATCTGGCGACCATTCCAGATGATAGACGGTATTTTTATTGCCTTTGGTCAGTGGAATCCATTCGCCCTCGGTTTCCAGGCTTTTGAGATACAGCTCATATTCGCCGCTTTTATCGGAGAAAAAGGCAACCCATTTGCCATCGGGCGAAATTTGCGGATAGCGCTCTCGACTGCCTGAGCTGCGGGTCAGATTTTGAGTATCTTTGCTCTCATCCCTCGGCACCAAAAACACATCGCCCCGAGCCTCGAACACAGCGGTTTCGCCATCGTTGGAGACGGACATGGAATGGATGTAATCTTTGGGGTTGATGGTGCGCTCGGCCAGTTGCCAGTTGTCGCTCGGAATCTGCACCGTGATCTTCTGCGGCTTGCCCACCGCTGGATCCAGCACGTACAGATAGCCCGAATGCAAGTAGATGATTTTCTTCCCATCGGTCGAGGGCATCTGCACATCGAAATCATCGTACTGGGTGATCTGCTCGATCTTTTTGGTGGCAAAGTCATAGCGGTAAATATTGGCAATGCCGTTCTTGCCCTGATCCGAGACATAGTACATCTTATCGCCGATCCACATCGGATAGCTGTTCTTGCCCACGTAATCGGTCAGCTTCTGAAAATCTTTTTTATCGAAATCGTACAGCCAGATGTCCTGGTACTGTCCGCCTTTGTAGCGCTTCCAGTAGTATTCCTCTCGACCACGGGTGTTGTAGACCATTTTCTTGCCATCGGGCGAAAAGGTACAGAGCACGCCCCGAGGCACAGGCAATTTCTCTGGCATCGTTCCCTCTGGCGTGACCGCAAACAGCTTCACAATGGGCCGAAACGTATTCTCAAATCCCGACCGAAAGATGATCTTTTTGCCGTCGGGCGTCCAGGTCACCACCTGTCCGCCATTATGATAGGTCAATCGCTGCGGCTCGCCGCCATCGATGGGCATTAGATACACATTCTCGCCGCTGTGATAATTTCCCGTGAAGGCGATCCACTTACCATCGGGCGAAATTTTGGCGGCATACTCATTGCCAGGATGCGTGGTCAGTCGAAGCGCAAGCCCGCAGTTCTGCCCGATCGTCCACAGATCGCCCTCATACGTGAACACAATTTTATCCCCCCGAATGTCGGGGTATTGCATGAACCTGCCTTCTATTGCGGATATTAGGTAATTGGGTAATAGGGTAGTTAAGGTAATTAGGAAAATTAGGGTGTATTTCTTCATGGTTCGCATCTCCTGGTTTATGATTAAGGTTTGTAATGGATTAGTTGGTTGGGATATTGTACAGAATTTGAGGGAAAAAGGCAAGGGAAAATTATTGAAAATTTTAAAAGTTGAAAAATTCTAAAACAATATGTTAATCACTTCTCCTGTTTCTTGTTGATCATAACCATCAAATTCTGGAACACACTCCAGGCTTGAATGAAGATAGTTTTTGGGATTTTGATTTCTTGATTTTCGAAGTAAGGATCATTGACGATCATGTTGTCTTCATCGTATCCTATCACAACCAAAACATGGGCCGCCGATGTATCCCAATATTCGAGAACCGAAGTATCAACCAACACAATCAGCGGTACTTTGTTATTTTCAAGATACCTTTCTAATTCTGCCAGGGTTCCTAGCTCACTTCGGACATCGACATTCCATTGCTTCTCATCTTTTAAATAGCCCAGGTTAAATATATATTGGTTCCTGTTATTTTGGTTTTTAAGATTTTTCTTAAATAGGCTTCGCTGTCGATTTCAACACCCAGATAATTCAAAATAATTCTTGCCGCAGCAGGAACACAGCTTGCTTTTAACTCCTGTTTAAAGTGATTTTTCTTTAGCAATATGTTCGGCATTTGCTTGCATTTCCTCTACTGACGTTGTTTCATTCTCAATAATGCTTCCAGTATCCGCATCAACAATGACTTCACCAATTTTTCCAACATGACCAATCTCAGGGTTCGTAAGTATAGCGGGAACCCGCCATCGGGCGCCACTTTCATGAAATTCTAAATTCGGATCGGCAGCCATGACCAGATTTCCTACATGCATAACCAGATAATAATTTGCCTTCTGTTTTGCTACATAAGGTGAAATGTTCAATTCACCTTCAAATGTCAATTTATATTTCAGTTTGGGTCGAATGGGCAATTTCATAATAACAGTTTGATCGTTCATTTGCGCCATAGTTGCAACTCCATTATGTTTGCTCTTTGCAGTCTCTTCAAAAGCTCTGAATCTAATTTCAGAGCTCTTGTCTTTTGTGAAAGGCATTAATTTGTATGCTATAAATTAAAGGATTTTTGTAAAATGTCAAGTAATATTTTATGGTTCGATTCTCCTGGTTGATGATTAGGATTTGGAATTGATGAGTTGGGTGGGATATTGTACGGAATTTGAGGGAAAAAGGCAAGGGAAAATTTAGATACTCAAATAGGTAAATTCTTATACAAAGCGCAAAAACTTTTTAGCACACGGAAATGGAACTTACACGGAAAAAAATTCTGTGTCAGTTCCGATTCCGTGACCTAAATTTAGTTTTTGGTTTCCCGAAATCGGAATTTCCACTTTGTTCCAACTGGCTGGTCCAGGTTTGAATGATCAGAGAGAGAAAGCTTTAAGTTGAAATTGAAACTGGCAAATTTCTTCTTGGCTTCAATAAAGGATTTTTCTATATTTGCTAAAAGACAATACTTGTATGAAATCTAAACACCAAAAAACAAGCCATCCTTGATGATCCCATTCGTGCCAGTATTTTATGGGCAGATATGGAAAGCTTGCTGATTTCATTAGGAGCAGAGATTAGCGAATGACGGGGATCGAGAGTTCGTATCGTACTAAATAATGTACGTGCTGTTTTTCATCGTCCACATCCCAGAAAAGAAACTAATAAGGGCGCCGTGAAATCGATGCGTCGATTTTTAATCAAAGCAGAAGTAGAACTATGATGAAATATAAAGGCTATTTAGCCCGTGTAGAATTTGATGACAAAGCCAACATTTTCCATGGCGAAGTTGTTAACTCCCGTGATGTGATCACTTTTCAAGGGCAGTCAGCAACAGAGCTAAAAAAAGCATTTGAAGACTCGGCGGAGGATTATCTGGCTTTTTGCGCTGAAAGTGGTGAGGAGCCTGACAGGCCCTTCACAGGTCGTTTTACTATTCGTCTAACACCTGATCAGCACAAAAAGGTCATTATGTCGGCCGAAAAAGCGAGAGAAATGCAGAATCATGGGTAAATGAAATTCTGGTTCAAGCTGTGAGCTGATACGCTATAAGAGTGCTCTTCGTAAAGAGCAGATTTAAATTTAAAATTTAGTAGAATCGACCTGAAACTCGGGTGAGCATCATGAGAATTTTTTACTATGATGGATAGGTGGACATTTTAACTGTCACTTTTAGTGAGGCTCCCAAAAATGAAGCAACAGGGATCGAGCTACATGAAAATGTAGTGCTCTATTTTACTCCCGATGAAGGCAAGGTTCTGGAATTGAATTTAAGAGGTTATGGCGCCATGTTAAAAGACCAAAAGCCACTTCAACTCAAGGCTCTGACAAAACTTCAGCCCGTCTGGCAACAAAAAATACTCAATATGCTTCAAAAGGAACCTGCAAACCATTTTTTGCCGATCGAAAAACGAGATGCTGCCCCGATACACCTATTTCATATTAAAAAAGTATTTGATCCTGAATTAATAAATGCAGCCGCGTGAAGCTTTTGGATCGAACGACAAAGGAGATATGCTTCATGCCTGAAAAAATGTTATATGCCTATTTTGGTGGCAAGCAAGTTGTATTGGACGAACCTTACGGGCTTAAACCTGACACGAGACTTATAATTACTGTTTTGTCTGAAAAAAAAGTCAGTGATGAACAAGAAACATGGCTGCATTTCTCTCGGAAGGGATTGGAAAATGCTTATGGTAAAGATGAACCAGAATATACATTGGACATGATGGGGAGGATAAATCTAAGTTATAAAAAAAAGCCTGCTATTAGAAAATTCAACTCCAATTCAAGAGATCGAATCGAATGCCGAACGTATATAATCTAAAAGCCACATTAGGAGCAGGAAAGAAATTTTAGCTGCATCCTTGCCTGCCTCAAAATAGTGCTGGAGTTTTTCCACAAAACTGTTGCAGAATCCGAATTGAGAACGAAGCTAAAAGCCAAACCCTTCGGAATTCATATTATCATTGTCCCGCGAATAAATCAAATCCATGGAATATTAGCAAAAATTGAGTTTTGGTCACTCGAAGAATTGAAGACTCATATGACAAATTCTAATCTCCAGTAATAGCCATGTTCTTGACTGAATATTTAGCTATTTGGAAACGGAACTGCCTCAACACGGTTATGGCCATTGCATTTGATAAGTAGGTGATTATCACTGAGCCCAATTTGGAGGAACAGGAATTTTTAATGCCAGTCGATGATTTTGTCAATGCTTGGCAGGTTCCTAACGGATTGAAGTTTATTCTCAAAAATGAAAGTTACAGATAATCTGAGGCTAAAGTATCCAAGAGAAATTTTATTGCATCTATTATTTAGTCTTTTTTATGGAACAAGGTTTCTCCTTGGCTATCATTTCTCTTTGCTATCAAAGTTACTCTAATTCCATCCCATCTGACGTCAAATTTCTCAATAAAATTTTATGCTTGACTATAAAAGGCAAGTTATGTTCAGCCTGGATCAAAATTAAACCGACACGGTTAAATGATTGTGATGGTATTTATTCAGTATTCAAAGCAGCTAATAGGCAAAGAAGCTAATGACCCATCGAACCAACCGCAAAATTCTTTCGCTGAAATACAGCCTCCGCACCCGACTGATTCTGCTGTTCATCATCTCCATCATTTTTATTTTCCTCGTCGCTGGTTACTATCTGCTCTGGGAGATTCGTGCCACGCTGGATGAGGGGCTGGGGAAAAATTTGGAGGCCATGGCGAGGGTGATCGCTCTCGAGATCGATCCCAATTTTATTCTCTACCTGCAACCAGGGGATGAGGGCTCTCGAACCTATCAAAATATTGTGGCCACGTTGAAGCGATTTCAGAGCGCTACCAGCGTCACTCGAATTTATCTATTCGGAAAAGATTTGCGGTCGATTGTCGATTCCGATACGCTGGTTTCGATTGGGCAGGAATTGGTTCAGCTTAAATTCAATCAAACCGAAGTCGCCGCTGTTTTCAACGGGCTCACCGCCAGCTCGATCTTGTTTGAAGGCAGAGATGAAAAATTGTATAAAACGGGCTTTGCGCCGATTAAATCCAACGGGGAAATTGTAGCGGGCATTGCCGTGGAAGGCAGCGCCGAGATGTTGAATGTGGTGAAGTCAATTCAGAAGAATTTGATGTGGCTGGGGCTGGTGATTGTGCTGGGTGGAATTGTCATCGGGGGGATTTTTGCCAATCGCATCACCGTTCCCATCAAACGATTGGAAGCGGCAGCGGCGGCCATCAGTGGCGGGAATTTGCATCACCCGATTCCTGAATTTGGCAGGGACGAAGTGGGATTTTTAGCTCGAACCATGGAGGAGATGCGGCAGAATATTTTAGAGCGGGACAGGCAACAGCAGGCCATGCTGGCAGGTGTGGCCCATGAGATACGGAATCCACTGGGCGGAATCGAGCTGTTTGCGGGATTGCTGGGCAGTGAGGTCCAAAACAATGATTTGAAAAACTATGCCCAGAAGATATTAAAGGAGGTGCAGCATTTAAAAACGATCATCCAGAATTTTCTGGATTACGCCCGACCGATCCCTGCCCAGCGAATGAAATGCGATATTCGTTCGGTCTGGAATGAAGCCATTGGTCTATTGGCAGGGGAATTGGATCAGATCCAGCTAAAATTCCATTCCCAACCCGAACTGATATTTGCCCTGGTCGATCCCCAGCATCTGAAGCAGGTGTTTTTGAATCTCATCAAGAATTCCATCGACGCCATGCCCGATGGTGGAACGATTTTTGTTAATATTGCTTTACAACGGGGGCAAGTCAAAATTCTATATTCGGACACAGGCACGGGAATTCCCCTTGAAATGGCAGATCGCATCTTTCTGCCGTTCTTTACAACAAGAGAAAAGGGAACTGGTCTGGGGCTGGCGATTGTCAAAAATTTGATAACGGAGAATGGGGGGAGCATTCGTTATGTGCCGTCGGAGGGAGCAGGGGCGAGGTTTGAAATTCTGTTGCCGAGCGCATAGCGCAGTGTGCTATGCGCCATGCGCTTTGCGGTATACGAATTTAAAAGGAGCAAAATTTGGCAAAGATTCTAATCATCGAGGACAACGACACCATGCGAGAGGGCATGGCGGCGATCATCGGGAAGATGGGGCATGAGTGCGCTGTCGCCAGCAGTGGTCAGGCGGGGCTGGCGCTGGTGGATCAGAGGGCGTTCGATCTGATTGTGACCGATTATCGCATGGAGGGGATGGATGGCATCGAGGTGCTGAAGCAGAGCAAAATGAAAGCGCCAGGAACGGAAGTGTTGATCATAACGGCTTACGGGACAATCGAGTTGGCCGTGGAGGCGATGAAGCTGGGCGCCGTGGATTTTATCACCAAGCCGTTCTCGCATGATGAATTCAAGCTAAAAATCGAGCGCCTTCTGGAGCGGGTTCAGGAGCGCAAGGAGCTGGCCCGCATTTCGGATGAGAATATTTATCTGCGGGATGAGCTGGAAGAGCAATTCAATTACGGTGAAATTATCGGCAAGTCCCGAGCCATGCAGGAAGTCTATCGCACGATTGAAAAAGTGGCGGCTACGGATTCTTCGGTGCTGATTTACGGCGAAAGCGGCACGGGAAAAGAGCTGGTGGCCCGGGCCATTCACAAGCAGAGTCCTCGAAAGGACAAGCCATTTATCCGAGTAAACTGCGGCGCTCTGGTGGAGACGTTGCTGGAATCCGAATTGTTCGGTCATGAAAAGGGCGCTTTCACCGGCGCCACGAAGCGCAAGAAAGGTCGTTTTGAACTGGCGCATCAGGGCAGCATCTTTCTGGACGAGATCGGCGATATTTCTCCCGCCATGCAATTAAAGTTGCTGCGGGTGTTGCAGGAAAAGGAGTTCGAGCGAGTGGGCAGCGAAGAGACGATCCAGGTGGATGTGCGGGTTCTGGCAGCGACCAATAAGAATCTCTCGGAGCTGGTTCAGCAGGGAAAATTCAGGGAGGATCTGTTCTATCGGTTGCACATCATTCCCATTTACCTCCCGCCGCTGCGGGAGCGGAAAGAGGACATCCCGTTGTTGGCGCAGCATTTTCTCAAACAGTTGGCGGGTGAGTTGAACAAGCCTGTTCGGCAGCTCAGCGATGCAGCGCTGGAAAAATTGGTCAATTATTCCTGGCCCGGGAATGTCAGGGAGCTGGAAAATGTGCTCGAGCGGGCCATCGTCCTGAGCGACAAACCCGTGATCGATGCGGCCGATCTGCCGATCCTGCAGGCCACTGGCACCGATCGACTGCCGAACGATCTGCTGGATCGGTTTCGGCTCAATTTGAATGAAACGCTGGCCGCAGTAGAAAAGCAGTTGATCGAAAAGGCGCTGAACCAAACGCAGGGCAATAAAAATCAGGCGGCAAAGTTGTTGGGGATTGGGACCAGCTTGCTGTATTATAAATTGGAGAAATATAACCTGTAGGACAGGATGGCATCTTGTCCTACAATTATGACCAAACGATTAGGTTTTTCAAATGAAAAAATATTTGACAATCATCCCTTTTTTATTATTGATGATACAATTGGTTTTTTCACAGCAAGTCGATGTCAATTATATCAAACAGAAAGAACAGGAATTAGAATTAGAGCTTAAGAATTTAAATCTCGAGAAATCGAAATTACTGCACCAGAGCGACTCTCTGGCAGCGTTGATCCAGCAGCTTAAGTCGAAGCAGGATTTGAATATGTTCCAGCGGCGGCGATTGGAGCAATTATTGAAATCTTCGCAGGAGCTCGATCAACATATTTTGGCGATTGACCAGCAATTAGAAAAGACCGATCGGGAACATCAGGCGGTGCTGCAGGAGCTGGTGGCGTGGTATGATGCCCAAATCGCTCGATCGATCGATGTGGGGCAGGGCAAAAAATTATCCCAGGCGCAAGCAGAGCGGCTGGCGAATTGGCAGCGGGAGCGGAATGACTATTTGACCAGGGTCAAATCAGAGCCGCTCCAGCGCCAGATCACCAGGCCGATCCAGATCGATAATTCTGATTCTTATGTGACGATCAAGCAAAAGGCAGATCTGGTGAAAGATCAGGAGGACAAAGCCCGCAGGCAGATCGCCCTGGTGGAGAAGCGGGTGAAGGAGTTGCAGGCCGAATTAAGATTGCGCAGCCGCATGAATGAACTGATCGCCGATACCTATTTGATGGATCAACCGACGGAAAAATTGCTGCCGCAAAATCAGCCCAGGGGCGCCAATGAGAATGCCACCTTTTCGGAGACAGATAAATCAGCCAGGACCCAATCGAGTGCCTCGTTCGAGGCGGTGGATAATTTGCTGTTGAAAGGCGATGTGAGCGGCGTTTCCAATCTGGATTTAGAAAGCCAGATCCGAAACTTGCAGCAGATGAAATCGAGATTGACCCAGTCGGCAGATAGCCTGGGTGCAGTGGCGGAGCAGTTCTATCAAGCAGCGGAAAAGAAGCGCCAGGATGATAATAAAAAATAAATTCCAGAAGGACGTGACCGTCACCTCGCAGGTGACGGTCACGTTTCTTATATTCTTCCTTCACGCCAGTTTTTCTGTTGCTCAAGACTCGCACGACAACTGGCACTGGAAACATCGTCTCCAATGGGGACTGGATTACGACAGTAATGTGGCCGAGGCTCGGCTCAATCAACAAAGCGATGGTCTGACCAAATTGATTTTAGAGACCCAGGGCAAATTGACCAGTCGGTCCTACCTCATTCATTTGCAATATCACGGCGGTTTCCAATATTATTTTCAAACGTCGGCTGAGCACAAAATGACCCATGAGGCGAGCGGCACTTTTATTTATCAGCTCCTGCCAAAAGTTCGGTTCGGAACCAGCCTGTGGGGCCGACTCAAATATTTCAATGGGTACGATTGGCATTATTTTATCAAAAGCTCCGAGTTATTTTTAACCTTCAATGTTCTGACCGCTCAACTCACCGCTGGATATGAAAATGAAAGCTTGAATTATCTCAATTACCATCGCTTCAATTTCAATACCCATCATGTTTCATTCTCCCTCGCAAGACGGATTGTGCCGCCACTCACTGGCCAGATCAAGTCGGGCTATCGTTCGATCAACTTTCAGCGCCAGGCGATCTCGGCCAAATCTCAGGAACTCTCTATTGATTACCTGAATTTTCGGCAGCAGGATGATCACTATTATTTTTCTATCCAGGCTTCATTGCCAAAAAAAGTGTTGAGCAATTTGAACTATCAATTCTCCAGAAATCTATCCAACAGTTATGGCTTTTCCTATCGGGAGCATCGGGTGGCCCTGTCGCTGATCTGTCCGTTGCATCAGAAATTATTGCTGCGGATTTACGGGGGCTTGCAGCGCAAACAGTACGACGAGGCGCTGAACAAAATCATCAACACCGAGCTGGATACCGAACGAGAGATCAGCAATTTTTTCATCGCCGATTTTTCCACCGACCTGACCGACCACCTCAGCCTGCTACTCCGCTACTCCTGGTACAACAATGAGTCCCCTGTGCCTGGGAGATATTATCAGAAGACATTATTGTCTTGCTCACTTGAATATCGGTTTTATTAACATGACCGTCACCTGCGAGGTGACGGTCATGTTGTGGGTATCAAATTTTTGATAGTCGTATCAAATTTTTGATAATCAAGCTTCCTAAAATTTAAGGTCGATTGATTCAAATTCAAGGAATTTTGTGCCAGTGATGGGAGATTTAATGGCTTTTCTCGGCATTGGGTTGGAAAAAATTCCGAATTCCGAAATCTAAAATCAGAAATCAAAATGGCATGTTAATTGCGTTCTTTAGATTTGAAGTTTTTAATTTTTGATTCAAACAAAAAGATAATGCCTAACCGATAGATGAATCCAACTGATAAAAAAATCTGTTGGTTTCATCTATCCGTTGGGGAAATTGGGGAAGGATAAGAAATGATAAGATCAAAAAACTGGATTGCTGTTTTTTGAAATAATAAGTGCCCAACTGATAGATGAAGCCAACTGATGAAAAAATCCGTTGGGTTCATCAATCCGTTGGAAAAAATGGGAGGAATTAGAAATGAGCAAGTTGAAAAATTCTAAAATCGTCTCTTTTTACTTAGTTTCCTTTAGCTTAATGTTTTTTCAGCTCGTCTCAGGTCAGGAAAAAGAAGTTGAACAAAAAATAAAAAGATCGATTTCCAGCAGGTTTAAATACGCCTCAGCCCCGACGAAAAATTTTAGTACACCGACAGGTCGGGTATTAAAATCCATGGAAATCATGGTCAGCCTGGGCAGCTCGTTTGGGATCGAGGAAAACTCAGGCATGTTGGGTCGATTAGCTATCGGCCTGGGAGGCGTGGCTGAGGTCGAATTGACCCGATCCAGCTTTATGAACCAATTGACAGGTCAACAGGGTAATTTGCCCACGTCGATTTTCAAAATGGGATTGGTGCCTGAACGCTTCTCCGAATACTGGTTTGTTCCGAATATTTCGCTGCAATTGCATTCAACGCCCTGGAAATCCAGCGTCAATGAAAGTTCTCGTCTCACGGAATCAGCGAGATCCGCTTATGACGACAGAAATCTTTCCAGGATGAATATGGATAATCGCTTCACCACATTGTACGGAATCATCGGTAAAGAATTCATCTTTATGAGCATCAATGGCGGCGTCACGCTGACCGATGTGCGAGTGCGGAATGCCTGGCAATGGATTTTCGATCAGAATTTGGGTCACGAAGTTTACTATCCAATTCCTGAAATGCAAAAAAATTTGATCGCTCCATTTGGAAATATTTCCATCGCAGCCAATGATGAAACCCAATTGATGGGCGAATTGCAGGCGATTCCGCTGATAGATTATGATATTGTGAGCAAGATGGTGCTTATCAAACGAACCTGGCGGGCGATCGTCGGCGTGCGGTTTTTCATTGCCCGTTGGCTTTCATTGGACACAGGTGTGAAATATTTAAGCTCGGCCAAAGGGATTGCGGATAGTGAGGTGAATGTGGGATTGAATTTGATGGTGCCGTTTAAAACTCAGATTAGATAAGTAACATTAAGAAAAGAATAATCTCCAACTGATAGAAACAACCCAACGGATGAAAATCCTCAAAAATATCCATTGGATGGTTTAAATCTGTTGGGAAAAAAAATTGCTTTTTAAAGCAAATGCCCAACTGATAGATGAAGCCAAACTGATAAAAAAAATCCGTTGGGAAAAAAGATTGTTTTTTAAAGTAAACGCCCAACTGATAGATAAAGCCAACTGATAAAAAAATCCGTTGGTTTCATCAATCCGTTGGGAAAAAAGATTGTTTTTTAAAATAAACTCCCAACGGATAGAAACAACCCAATGGATAAAAATTCTCAAAAATATCCGTTGGGTTGTTTCAATCCGTTGGGAAAAAAATTGCTTTTTAAAATAAACTCCCAACTGATAGAAACAACCCAACGGATGAAAATCTTGAAAAAATATCCATTGGGTTGTTTCAATCCGTTGGAAAAATTAAGGAGGATTTCATCGATGAAAAATCAAATTTCATTTCTTAGCACAGTTTTTTTGGTAATTCTTTTTTCAGCATCCACCATCCATCCCCAGATGCTGGCCACTATCACCGAGGACGTCACCACCGAATTCGGCACCTATCATCCCATTCCCGTGGAATTCACCGCCCAGGTGCCAGGCTTCAGTTTTAAACCCGATTTCGGCGACGTCAATAATTTCGATCAGGTGAGCTGGAATTTTACTGGCATTGATTCCGCCTTGCTGCGAGCCAATCATTTTACCGTCAAGAAAAGCCAGTACAAGCAACTGTACGACGTCTATAATGTCTGCACCTGGAATGGCACGCCGATCTTTGTGACGACCGATGCCGTGCTGCATACCTATCACGTCCTGTTCGATCGGATTCTGGCGGAAATCGAAATCCAGAAATTTGTGGGGGAATTGGATGCGCTGACTGAAAAACTGATCATCGAAACGGAAAATGTTTATAGCCAATCCGTCACGGCAGGGGCAATAGAAGCGGCTCGACGCAATCTTGCCTTTTTATATGTGGCCAAAAAATTGTTGAACGGAGCGAAGGTCACCGTTCCATCGGTGGTCGCTGCGCTGGTGGATTCTGAGCTGGTGCTGATCGACCAGCATGAAGGCTATCGCATCTCACCGATCTTCGGTGATTTTTCGGCATTGGATTACAGCCAGTTCCAGCCCCGAGGTCATTACACCAAAAACGACACGCTCAAAGCCTATTTCAAAACCATGATGTGGTACGGCTGGACCATCTTCACAATGGAGCCTAACCTGTTCGGCGATCTATCTTATCGCCATACACTGCAGGCATTGCTGCTGGTGCAACTGCTTTACCGAATACAGCTTGCTAATCAGCCGCTATTGGAAAAATGGCAATTCATTTACGATCCGACCGTCTTCTTTGTCGGCAAAACTGATGATCCGACGGTTCTGCATTACAAGCTCATTGCCGATCAAATTTATGGCGCCAATTTTTTATCCCTGTCCTGTGATAGCCTGGCAAATAAAAATTTATTAGCAGCGTTAATGACCGAAGCTCAGAAGCTGCCCGAGCCGAAAATCCCCAACTGGATTTATGGGACATTCACGACTTATAAGGGTTTCCGCTTCATGGGACAGCGCTTCATCCCTGACTCCTACATGTTCGCCCATCTCATCGATCCGTATGTGACGTATCGATATTTTCCCAAAGGATTGGATGTAATGGCGATTTTAGGCTCCCATCGGGCGTTTGCCATCCTCGATTCGCTCTATAAAGAAACCGCCTATCAAAATTACACCCAGCAGATCGATGGCTTCAAAACTGAGTTTGCCAATTTATCACCCGCCGCCTGGGCGCAAAACCTGTACTGGAATTGGCTGTATTGCCTGATGCCCTTGCTGTACGAAAAAGGCGCTGGCTATCCATTGTTCATGCAGACGCTGGCCTGGGCGAATAAAGAGCTATTGACCGCCCTGGCGTCCTGGGCTGAGTTGCGGCATGACACCATTCTTTATGCCAAGCAAAGCTCAACGCCCTGTTGCATTCCGCCAGGGCCGCCTCGAAATTATGTCGAGCCCAATCCCCATCTTTACGCCCGACTGGCAAGCCTGGCAAAATTCACCCGTGATGGGCTGGAATCACGAAATTTGCTGTTCCCAGAATTCAAAGAAAAGCTCGATCTGTTTGAAAACTTGTTGCTATTCTTGAAAAGAGTTGCAATCAAAGAATTGGAGAATGACCCGTTGACGGATCAGGAATATGAAGATATCTATTGCTTCGGCAAGCTGATGCAAAAATTGGTCTCTTATTTTCCTGATCCGAATAATCCCTGGAAGAGCGATACGGATGACATGGCCGTGGTCGCCGATGTGCATACCGATTCCAATACTGATCAGTGTCTGGAAGAAGGCGTCGGCTATCCGCTGGAGATTTTTGTGATCGTGAATGAAGGCGGAACGGTTCGTATCACCAGGGGCGCTATTTTTTCCTATTATGAATTCTTCCAGCCCATTGCCGATCGCTTGACCGATGAAGCCTGGCGCAAAATGCTGGTGGGGGAGAAGCCGCCCAAAATGCCCGAATGGACTGCCAGCTTTATGGATCTGGGGCAGCCGCAGCCGCCGTGGTGGGAGGATTCGCCCAATAATTTATTTGAGAAAGAATTTTCCAGTGTTCAAATGGCTGAGCCAAAAGTGGTTCCCAAAACGATCAGGTTATTTCCGAACTATCCCAATCCGTTTAACGAGCAGACTGTGATCCGATTTCAATTGCCAAAAAATGCAATGGTGAAGATCGAGATTTACAATTTGCTGGGACAGAAAATTCGGACGCTGCTTAGTGAACAAAAGACGGCTGGGGTTCATACAATAAAATGGGATGGGAAAGATGATTTGGGCCGAACGATTGTCAGTGGTGTGTATTTTATTAGTCTTGAAGCTGCTCTTGTTGGACAGGATGGCATCCTGTCCCACAACTCTAAGGTCGAACAATTTCGACAGGTGAATAAATTGGTGTTGTTGCGCTAACTGTAGGACAGGATGGCATCCTGTCCCACAATAATCAGGAGGTAAAAAATCATGAAACGATTAATTTATATAATTGCTACCACAGCTCTCATTTTTGCGGTGGTCACCTGCACAAACTGTCCCACGACACCTGGGAACAGAGAAGTGCGAGAACTAACTTCCGTCGAAAAAGCGTTGGTCGAGGCTGACAATAATTTCGGGTTGAAAATCTTTCGAGAGATCAATAAAGCTGAAAAAGATAAGAACGTCTTTATTTCGCCGTTGAGCATTTCCATGGCGTTGGGCATGACGCTCAACGGCGCCAATGGTGAGACCAAAGAAGCCATGCAAACTGCGCTGGAATTGGCAGGCCTATCGGATCAGCAGATCAATGAAAATTATCAAAGTTTGATCGACCTGCTGGTCGGGCTGGATCCGAATGTGAAATTTCAAATCGCCAATTCCATCTGGTATCGCAATGACTTTGCTTTCAAAGAATCGTTCATCAATATCAATAAGAAATATTTTTATGCGAAGGTGGCTGGGCTGGATTTCACCAATCCGCAATCCGCCAATATTATCAATAGCTGGGTGGAAGACAATACCAACGGCAAGATCAAGAAAATCGTGGATCAGATCGAGCCGCAGATCGTCATGTTTTTGATCAATGCCATTTATTTCAAGGGCACGTGGACGTACGAATTCGACAAAAACCAGACGCAGGACGATTCGTTTCACCTGCCCGACGGCTCGGAAAAGATCGTCCCGATGATGGAGCTCTCCCGTAAGCTTGCCTATTATGAAAGCGATGAATTTCAGGCGGTGGATCTGCCGTATGGCGATGGTTTGTTCAGCATGACGATCATTTTGCCCGCTCCGCACATCAATGTGAATGATTTTCTGATGAGGCTTTCGGCTGAAAATTGGAATCAGTGGACAGGCAGTTTTTCAGAGAAAAAGGGGACGCTATTCTTCCCGAGGTTCAAGCTGGAATATGAAAAACTGTTGAACGACGTTCTGAAATCATTGGGAATGGCCATCGCTTTTGATCAAGACCAGGCAGATTTTACCCGCATGTTCGATAAAGTGAGCGACATCAATCTTTATATCGACAAAGTGAAGCACAAATCCTTCGTCGAAGTCAATGAAGAGGGCACCGAAGCGGCGGCAGTGACGTCGGTGGAAATTGGGATGACATCGGTGGGACCTGGTGCGTCATTTGTCATGCGGGTCGATCGACCGTTTATCTTTGCCATTCGGGAGCATCATTCGGGGACGATTTTGTTCATTGGGAAGATTGTTGATCCAAGCTGATTTTCGATTTTTTTCTTCCGCCGCAAAGAGGCAAAGACGCAAAGCATCTTGAAATATCGGCGTCTTGGCGCTTTCGCGGTGAAAAAATCCCTTGTGAATAACCCTTGCGAAGATTGAGAGCCTTCGCAAGGGTTTCGATCCCTGCGCCCCTTAGCGGTGAAAAAATCCGTTGGTTTCATCTATCAGTTGGTAGAAGAAAATTAAATTGAATTGCCCAAGGGATTAATGAACCTAACTGATATTCAGTTCCTGGACAAGCTGTAAAAGGATCGCGACATAAAATTTTAAAACAGAGAATATCCTCGGAAGGAGAATCAGCTATGATGAGCAAAACGAGCTATTGGATCGCATTAGCAATTCTTTTCATTGCCATCAGCCTTGTTAATCCCGCTTTCAGTCAATACTGGGGCGAGCGGGTCCTCGAAAAATCCTTCGAGCAGATGGATTTCTTTTTCATGCCCAATTATCTGAATCCGTACGGCCTGAGCAATCTGGCGTCGACCACGCCAGGCTTGATCGATGATCCGTTGTTGAATCTCATCGTCAACCCCGCCAACCTCTATTCGGATTCATCGAGAAAGACTTATTTCTATCTCGATTTCAGAAATTCGCAGATCAAGCAGAACAAAAATTACGGCTACTATCCCTATCCTGAATATCGTTCCTCCTATTCGGTGGACATGATTTATTTCCCCAATTATTTTATTCACACGAGAAAAGCACTGGAGCCAGTTTTCTCAACAGCATTATTGACCCGACCAGTGCGATCTTTGAAAGGATTATTCTTAGGCTTTTCCTATCAGCTCATCTTACAAAATGAAGCCTATTACTCGGTGCCGCAGGATATTTATCGCTCCAACATTGGCTATGACTATGCGGGCAACAAAGTGGCGGAGATTTCGGACATGCCGATCGTGGATCGCTTTAAGGGCACGGACGACATGCGCCAAACAGGACATTTTTTGTCGCTGTTTTCGGGCTATGAAATTTCGCCCCGTCTGCAACTTGGTCTCCGATTGAATAGCACCGCATTCGAACGGGATGGCTCGTATGGCTCGCAGAACTTCTGGGACAATCCCTCGAGCTATCAATATACCTCGGTCTGGTACGATTGGCGCTGGCGCCATCAGAATTACGATCACTGGGATCTGGCAGGCGGCTTGAATTTCAAGCTGGATGATCGAACAAAAATCGGTTTTCAAGGCGGTAAGCTGTGGGGAGATGCCGATCAATCCTATATGCAGGAAGATTCATCGCTGTATAAATCGGGGCAGATCAATCTTGGCAAGGAGTGGAACTATTATTGGAAGCAGGGCGGCGGTGGCCAGCGCTGGGAGCATGAGGGGACAACCTATTACGGCGGGATCAATCTCACTCACCAGCTCGATCCAACCAAGTCGCTGGTATTCTATTACACCTATCATCAGCAACATGCCGACATCACGCTTTACTCAACCTTAGATGATTCCTCTTACAGCAACTATCATCATGAATGGGAGAAGGACTATTATTCTGGCGAGTGGGACTATGCCTTGCAAGATGTCCGCACAGGAATAGGCGAGCGCAGCAACAAGAGCCATCGCTTCATGGGCGCATTGCAATGGCAGATCGAGCAAAATAAGAAGCTGCACATCGGACTGAATGTGGAATTCCTGAAGCGGCGGATCAATACCGATGAGCACGTGCTGCTTGACCGTCACAGCCGATCCAAATATACTTCATTTTATAATCAAACGACTCAACTTCAAAATTATTTCGATGCCACCAACGAAGATAAAAATTTGCTGTGGGAATTCAAAGCCGATGTGGTCAATTTTCAAATCCCGATTATTTTCACCTGGAAAATTTCCGATGCGGTGGAAATCCTGTTAGGCTTGAACCGCAAGATGACCAACTGGGACATCGACGACATGACCCTGGCGATTTTCAAATATCGGGAGACCACAGTCGATTCGGTGACGACCAAAAAGACCAATTTCGGTGAGCGCTACACCGAGCCGAGCGAGCGCCGCAGCGATGTGCAGACCACCATGCTCGGCGGGATCACCATTGCGCCATCGAAGTTCTTCAATGTGCGCTTGCTTGCCGTGCCCAATTTTACCAATACGTATGCAGGGACGACGCTGAGAGAATTTCAGTGGTGGATTGAGATTAGTTTGTATCCGTGATCTTGATTTTAGATTTTAGAATTACGATGTTAGATTTTTTTTATTCACCGCTGAGACGCAAAGACGCAATGTTTTTAAGATTCATGATTAACATCTTTGCGCCTCAGCGTCTCAGCGGTTAAAAAAATCTGTAATCTATTTCCCCAAGTGATAGATGAACCTAACGGATAAGAGACCTTAAAAAAAATCCGTTGGGTTCTCCTTTGGCGAATCAATCAATACTAAAGATCTGCCGAAGGAAGATTGTTTCTATCCGCTAGAAAAATAGTCGAGAGGGTGAAAATGTTGAAGATTCGATTTATCATTATCCTTTGCCTGTTTTATGTTCTAGCTCATTTTGAATCCCACCTTCTGGCTCAAATCTTAGAACCCTACGGCTTGCAAGGAAAAACCGTCACTGCCCTGGCTTATTACGGCGGGGCGCTTTATGCTGGAACCGAGGGCGAAGGACTTTTTGTCCGCCAGTCGCCAGATTCATCCTGGAGCGAATTGGGATTGAAGGGCGTTCGCATTCGCTCCATTTATCCCCATGATATTGGGCCGATCGGTTGGGGAATTACAGTTGGCGCAGAGCCTGACAAAGCAGCGGGCGATTCGGTATTGACCTACTGCTGGTCGGTTTATGATCCGCACTGGGTGGTTTCGGACAGCAATCTGGATCGAAGCAAAATTTCTGTCATTCATGCCGTTGATGGATTCCCCGATCCTCGAATATGAGGCGAGACATTCGCTGGAGGTTCCAGCGGAGTCTATCGCCGCCAACTGAATTCCAATAGCTGGGAGCAAGTTCTGGATATTGGGTCAGGCACAGCCTGGGATGTGACGGTCGATGAGGTCAATCAGGTGGTCTGGGCCTGCGGCGTCAGCGATGCTTCAAACCCCTGGATTGCGAAATCCAAAGATAAAGGCGACAGTTGGGAAACTACATTTTTAGGGCTTGACAAGAAGGATAGCGTTTGCTATCACATTGCCATTCATCCCAATAATTCGGCCATTATTTATCTCGCTGTGAGCGAATCGATAATGAAAACCACCGATGGCGGGACAACCTGGCACTATACAGGTTTGCGAGGCCAAATGGCTCGCTTGTTTGGACTGGCGATTGATCCATTCAATCCTGATCATCTCTGGGCGGCTGGCGCGCCGCATGAAAATTACTTCACTTGGTGGATGACGCCATTTATCCTTTATGAAAGTTATGATGCTGGCGCAACCTGGCGATTTGTCCCAAAGTTTTTGCCTCACGTGCCAGATCAAAGTATCACCGCTATCAAGCCTGACCCGAATCAACAAAATATCCTTTATGTCGCAACAAAAGCGGATGGCGTCTGGCGTTACCAAAGCACACCGCCGACTTTGGACTCCTATTTTCCGTTGCAGGTAGGAAATTGGTGGACTTTTTCTAAATTCCTGACCGAAACGATTGTAGACACCATTCGGGTCAATGATAGCCTCTATTTTCAATTCGATCAATTCCGCCATTCCAAAAATATTTTGCTGCGCATGACTTCGGACAATAAGCTGCTATTAAACGACAAATCCACCGAACAAGTCTGGCTGGATTTTGCTGCCAATATTGGTGATAGCTGGAAAGTGAAAACTCCTCTGGCCGAGTGGACGGTTCACCTGGAAAGCAAGTCCGATACTGTAATCGTTCCAGCAGGCGTCTTCACTCATTGCTATCGCTTCTGGTTTCAATTCCATGGCGCTGATAATGATTGGGTGGAGTGGTATGCCCCAGGCGTCGGTCCCGTCAAACGAATTCTCTCTGGATTTGCGGTTATCGAATACCCGCTGACATCTGCCTTTGTGAATGGATTTTATCTGCCAACGAAAATTGATGAGTCTCAAGAATTCAGCAAGCCTGATCAATTCTACCTGCATCCGAATTACCCCAATCCATTCAATGCGACCACGACGATCTCCTTCGACTTGCCACATTCGAGCTTTGTGGTGCTGGAAATTTATAATCTGTTGGGCAAGAAAGTGCGCACATTAGTGGCTGACGAGAAACCTGCGGGTCATTTTGAGGTTCGATGGGATGGGACAGATGAAATGAATCAAGATGTTGCCAGTGGCATCTATTTTTGCAGGCTGCAAGCAATCAAGCCATCAAAGGGGGTAGTGGTTCAGGCTCAAAAATTACTTCTGTTGCGGTAATTCTCATTTGAATCTTTCCGAAAGTTCCAAACTTTTGCAAGGCGAAGTCAACTGATTCCATCGCTCCAAGCGATGGAATCAGTGTAAATTTGATTGTAGGACAAGATGACATCTTGTCCTGCATAAAACAGGAGGCTAAATTATCGATACCAAAAAATCTCTACTATTATTTGTTCTGGTGATAAGCTGATCGCTGACTATAATTGGCTGTTCAAAAACAATCACCCAGCCTGAGCCGCAATTCCTCAAAAATCACTGCTACTACGGCGTTGGCGTGGCATTGCCCGCTGCCAGAGGGGAATGAATTTGTGCCGCGTCTGGTAGAATTGAAAAATTTGATAATCGATATCAACGAATCGAAACCTGAATATAAAAAATTGCCTCCAACCAAAGGAGCACGAATTTAGTCATTTAGAAAAAACTCCTTGAAAGGTTTCAAACCTTTGAGAGGGTTGGTCACGTTCTGTAAACGTAAAAATACCAGTGATTGCGAAGAGCGACTCGACGAGGCAATCCGTTGGTACTTAAAAATTTCTGGGAATCCTCGCTCCGCTTGGGATGACAACTTCCGCGATTTTATAAGAGTCCTAAATTTTTCAAAAATCAAAGGAGATCGATCATGCGGACCAGGTTTTATTTGCTTGCTTTCATCCCGTTGCTCTTATCGATGGGATGTGAAAAATCACCCACCAGGCAGGAACCCCAGGCGGTCGATGTTAGTCATTTCACCATCCATAACTATCCCCGAGTCGATGGTTCCACTTCGGCCCATCCGCTCCAGATCGTCATCGCCTGTTATATTCTGGGGGCCAAAATTGCCTGGATTGATGCCGAAGATGGCACTCGGCGCATCTATCCCGACTATTCCGATACCACCAAAAAAGAGATTAATGATTTTGTTAGTGGAATTTACCATCATGGCACGCACGAGGCGTATGTCAATCTGATCAACGATAGCGCGGATGTCATCCTGGTGGCTCGGGCGCCCTCAGCCGATGAGCTGGCCCTGGCTGAGACGATGGGCGTCGATCTGGAAGTGAAAGATGTAGCGCTGGACGCCTTTGTTTTCATTTTGAATACTGCCAATCCAGTCTCCAATCTTTCGCTGGACCAAATTCGGGGGATTTATACCGGCAGTTACAGCAACTGGCAGGATGTCGGCGGCCCCAATGCTCCCATCAATGCTTATCAACGGGATCGAAATTCCGGCAGCCAGGAGCTGATGGAAGCGCTGGTGATGAAAGGGCTCAAAATGGTCAATGCGCCAGAAATGGTGTTGATCACCATGATCTCGATCATCAATAAAGTGGAGTTGGACCCCTGGAGCATCGGTTATACGGTGTACTATTACGAGGAATTCATGGCCAAGCGGGAGGCCATCAAATTATGCGGGGTGAACGGTATCCCACCAAATTACGACACTATCTTTCATCGGCGCTATGAGCTAACCGCGCCCGTCTATGCCGTCATCCGTTCGAATTTGGACAAGACCAGCAACGCCTATTTGCTCTGGCAGTGGATGACCACCGCCATCGGACAACAGGTCGTTGCCCTTAGCGGATATATCCCGGCGAAATAAAAAATCTATCATCGCAATTTTGTCAGGCAAGAGTTGCCAATATCTCAGTAAGTTAACTGAGAAAATATTATCACCTGAAATTCTACACCGAAAATGATTAGCAATAATTGCCCTTCGAAACACACGAAACGCATCTTCTATTTTTTGAATTTCGTGGCTTGCCGTGCATTTCGTGGGCTAAGCGCGATCCTTTTCGCTGGTCATGGCGCATTTTAGAAATTTCGGTATCACTCTGAAGCGCTCAGCAACGCAGAAGCGCTCGTCTGATAAAAATTATCGAGGTTGCTGTCCCAGCCGCACAACTGCAGTAGCTTCAGAATGACCAATGCGGCAATTCTGCAGAGTCATTTTAAATTCATAGAAAGGAGTTATTCCATGAAATCATTCGCTTTTCTCTGGCTGATCGCACTTACCATATCGCAGACACTTACTCAAGAACCAGCATCCATTCAAAACAGCGATCTCGTGCATAAAAGCGCCTTGCTATTCACTTGTGATGGGTTGCAATTGAACGCTTTCCAGGGTGGCATTGGCTGGAAGAAATGGACCAGGGAAAATAAGGCAATAATAGTGGCGCTCCAGGCACTGGCTTCCCAAGAAGAAAAAGATGCCGGGCAGGAACTCACTGGCACACAGAGCCGTCAGTTGGCGATCCAATTGAGCGCTGGCACCGAAAAACGCTACCCCATCCGCCAGCGCCTGGCACCTTACTATGGTGGCTTATTTGCATTTGGTTATGAGCGATCGGTAAATGAGATTAAACCCAGTGATCGTCTACGGATCTGGCCGAGCTATGAACCGCCCTATCGAAGTGAAACGCAGAGCACGTTATACTCCGTAGCCGCCTATTTTGTCATCGGTGTTGAATATTTCTGCTGGAAGAATTTATCGCTTTCGGGCCAATACCAGGTGGGGGGCGATATTCTCTGGGGGCAAGAGAAAAACATCTCGACGGTGGTGGAGGAAATTCGGGACATTTCAAAGCTCAACCTGGGAGTATGGAATTCGCGACTGATGGTATCGCTTTATTTTTGACAGACACAGTGAGATTCTTGGGGAATACGAATGGCGCAATCTCTTGAGGTTCATGCGGGGTGGCCTGATTCTTGCTCTTTATGGCTTTGGATTAGAGTCTTCATCCGACCGCTGAAAATTGCAGGCGATAGTCCTGCTAACGAAAACGCCGTTCTCACTGGTCTGGTGTTTGCCTAACGCCGAATCATTGACCCAGAGGCGAAACAACGGATAGTCATCGAGGCAAGCCATTGATGGATTTCGATTCTTACCGGCAATGGCGCGAATTGACGAGCTGCGGGTAGGAAAATTGGTCTCAGACTGAGCAAATCATGCTCATTTCAGCGCTAATAACAAATAATTAGCTTCATTCTGAAATTTTCTCAACGCGCAACGCGTTCACGAATTGGAGGAATGATCGAGAAGCCCAGGAGATGTTTGGCGATGACGCTCAAAACACTTGAAGCAATTGTTCAATGGCTGTTAATAGCAATCATTCTTTTTCAAACCATCAGGCAGGGCCAGGCGCAACCTTGCAGTTCTCCCATTTCAATCGACGCCAGCCACCATCCTTTAGCCACAGCCGACAACAACGGCCGGCGCATGGTCAGAGATAGTCAGGATCATCGCAATGTGGTCTATCAGGATATGCGGGGCGATCGGCCAATTATTTGTTTCATCGACCGCGCCGACGGGAAGATCTGGTCTAAACCTGAAATTTTAGCTAAAGGGGCTCTTCCGTCGCTGGCAATTGATCGACCTGATCTGCCATGCCTGGTTTCGCAGGCGACGGATGCTTCTGACATTTATTTCACTTAAAATTGCATGAGGTGTACCTTGAAAAAGTCATTATGCTTAGGGACATTGCTGATTTGTTTATCTTCAATCAGCTTTGCTGCGCCTGATTCGGTCAAATTTGCCGTTATCAGGCTGGATTATCTCTCTTATTCGCTCAAACACATTTATTATTTTCAGCAGCCCTATCAAGTTTCGTCGCCAGCCGAAGGGGAACAAATCTACCACGATCTATTTTTTCGCATCGTTCCCGCTTTAGATTTCGGCGGCACAACGATCCGCAGCGCCAATACGGGCAAGGTCATTTACGAAGCCACCACGATCTGGACCGGAACAGGAATCCATATGTTTCCGACACCTGAATTTGAAATAAGAATGCATTATACCATTTTCGAACCGAAGCCTCAGTTTATTGATATTGAAGATCACTTTTTCACCATCGGCGACTCCGCTCGGGCCGATACCGCCTATCAGGCTGCCTCAAGTTTTGCTCCGCTAAAGTTCTTTGAAGACGATAAGTATGGAGCGTTCATCTATCTCCATTATTTTTCAGTCGGCCTGTCCGACCCCTACACCGCCGAATGGATCATCATTTTTTATTCCCTGGCCCAAGCCACTTCTGGTCGCTGGGTGGATATTTCGGGCGATTTGCCCAATCGCCACATCAACTCCATCGCGCCACATCCCTTTTACACCGATTCCTTGTATGTCGGGACCGATGCAGGTGCGTTTCAAACCAACGATGGCGGCAAGCACTGGCGCCTGATAAAATTCGATGACAAGTCAGAGGTGAAAGTCACCCAACTGATCGCCGAAGTTCACCCCATTCTGGATTGGACTGTGCCTGTGCTGTGGCTGGGCACCGAAGAATACACCATCATTCCCGAAGATCGCCTGGGCCGAATTTTCTTCAGCGTCAATGGCGGAATGGAATGGAAGAATACTTATTTTCCGAAGATTGCCGTATCCGCTATCGAAGTGCCCTATGATTCCTCCCTGGTTGCCTTTGCTGGCGCTTACAATCCCTTCTACAATCAGGACGGCTTGTTCGTCAGCAATGACACCGGCTGGGTGAAATTTGACCTCACACCAGGCGACACCACCGCCATTCGCATCAACGATATCGATGTCGATGAACTCACCCCCAAGCGGCTATTTCTGGCGACCTCCAATGGCCTGTTCGCCACCAATGACGGCGGCAAAAGCTGGAACCAGATTGATCCCTATCATCCCTCCACATCTGTGGTGATTTCTCCCTTTAATCCCAAAGAGATCTACGCCATTCTGCTCGGCGGCACTCGTTCTGAAGGAATCTACCGCAGCCACGATGACGGCCAGACCTGGGAACGCCGCTGCTGGACCATCAATTCCAGCAATTTGATCGCCGATAGGTTTGTGCCCGGCACCTGGTACTGGTCGGTGAAAGATGTCGGCGTATTCAAAAGCACGGATGATTGTTCCTCTCATATCGAAATCAATGAAGGATTGAAAGAAAAGAACATCCTTTGCCTCGCACAGGATCGTCGGAATCCAAAGGTTCTGTATGCTGGCACAGCCAATGGGATTTTTCGCTACGAGGAAGTGCCGACATCAATAAATAATAAAGCTAGAGCTGCTGAGAAACGACTCCCGGTGCAGTTTCATTTGCTCCATGTCTCTCCCAATCCATTCAACTCCGTCACGGTCATTGAATATCATCTACCGCAGGCTGGCCATGTAACGCTCGATCTGTTTGATGCGCTTGGTCGGCATGCGACACGGCTTGTTGATGAATCCAAATCGGCTGGCCATTACCATGCCATCTGGAACGGCCAGGATTCTCATGGATTCCCATTGCCATCAGGGATTTACATCGCCCGCCTAAATGCTGCAAAGCTGAGCTCGAAAATAAAAATCCTGTTGCTGAAATAGCCAGAACGAATAAGAGGTTTTTTGCTTTATTTGAGAGAAACGCAGCATTATTTTGCAAGACAATATTTCGCTTGACATTCGTCGCCAATTCGATTATGTTAACTCCAAATAAACTCTACAATAGAACCGAATGAATCGAGCGATTGCCCCATGGATGAATTCGTCAACCGTGATAAGGAGCTAACTGCCTTTCGCCAGGCGCTCACCACATTATATGATGGCAAACACAGGCCCCCGATCCTGCTGTTTCACGGCAAAAGCGGCATGGGCAAGACCTGGCTCATGAAACAGTGCCAGCGTATTGCCGAACGCCATGCCCCAAGGCCGCTCACCATGTTCCTGGATTGCAACCGCACCAACATGTCGCTGGAAGTATTGCTCAACGATATTCATACCGAGCTGGAACAAGACTTCAAAAAATATTTTGATGAATATTTGAAATTCCTGGAAATCATCGACGACATCGAAAAAAAGGTGGATGAAGAGGCGACGGTCAATCCCGAAAATGCCCAGAAGCTCGCCAGCGTGGTTTCCACCGTGGCGTCGAAAGCCATTGCGCTAACCGTGCCTGGCGCAGCGGCGCTGGTGGGGGAACAGACCATCAAGAGCGTCACCGATGGCGTTACGGGTCTGGCAGCCGAAGGAATTACCGCCCTGCGCCAGAAGTTTGCCCAGAAAAAATTGGATCGCCAGAAATACCGCCTGTTTCTCAAAGACCTCCAGGCCGAGCAGGCTAAAAAGCTGGCCGAGATCCTCAATAACATCGCTGCTGAGGAAGGGCGAAAGATCGTTCTGTTAGTGGATCGGTTCGATAAATTGGCCACTGCGCCCAATACCCGCTCCGACCGCACCTTTTACGAGTACTGGCGGGACTGCTTTGTCCAGCAGCTTGGTAACAATATCTTATTAGCCCAGGCGGGTCGCATGGATCTCCAGGACGATTACCGACTGCATCTTCGTGATGTCACCATCCAATCCTTTGAGCTGAAGGCTTTCACCGAAAACGATATTAAAAAAATATTCCCCCAGCTCCAGGTATTGCAGCAGCAGATGCAGGACTATGAGGCATTTATCAAACGGTTGATGCGAACGACGCTGGGCTATCCTGTGGCCATCGGCATCTTGCAGCCACAGCTCCAGGGGCTGTCCTCGCTGGATCAATTGGAACAGATCATGCAGGAGGTGACGGACAAAGAGCCCAAGATTATCGAGCTGTCCATCAACTGGTTTCTGGATCACAACGTGGATCCCCAGTATCGGGAGACCGTGTACAAACTGGCCATCTGCTGCTCCCGCTCGGGCCAGATCGATCGCAAAGCCATTGAATATATTTTTCACAAAGCCAATATGCCGTTCCCCGAGCTAGAGGCGACGCTGCGGCGCCTGTCCCAGCAATACAGCTTCATCGACTGCATTCAGGGCACCATGCACGAACTGGTGCGGGAGTTCATTTTGCGCTATTTGAAGTTGAGGGATAAAAACTACATTCGGGCCGTGAACGCCGAGCTGCGGGCCTTCTACCAAAACCAGGCGGAGGTGGCCCATGGCAATTGACAGAGAAAAATATCGCTCGCCCGAATGGCAGGAAAATAAGCTGAAAGAGCTGTACTACGCCTTTGGCACCTCGGAGGAGGAGGGGCTGAAGCTATTTTTGAATTTAGTATTTGAGCTTTGGTATAATAATCCTTCTTTTTTAGAGAAGGTGTACCATGCCATTGAGGAAATCCAGCAGGAGGGCATTTACGAGGTCACGAAAAAGACCCTGGCTTGGGTGCAATTCTGGAAATCTTTTGATCCTGAAGATGAAGCCAAAAATCCGTTGCAATAGGAGCGGCTGACAGCGCTGAAAAATGCGGGTTATCTTTGCCAGGAAAATTTGGGACGGCTCTATTTTGAACTGGGTTTTATTGAAGGCGAATTAAAAAATCATGAAAATGCCGCTCGTAACTATGAGGAGGCCATCCGTCTATTGCCCGATTGGTCCTGGGCTTACATCAATTTGGGCAATGTCTATAGTGATTTAGGTCGGAAGGATGAGGCGATAGCGGCGTACCACAAGGCCATCGAGCTGGATCCGAAAGATGCGGCCGCCTACAACAATTTGGGCAATGTCTATCGTGATTTAGGTCGGCAGGATGAGGCGATCGCGGCGTACCACAAGGCTATCGAGCTGGATCCGAACGAAGCCAAAATCTATTATAATTTAGGCAATGTTTATCGTGATTTAGGTCGGCAGGATGAGGCGATGGCGGCGTACCACAAGGCCATCGAGCTGGATCCGAAAGATGCATCGCCGCATAATAGTCTGGGCTATTTATTTTTGAAAGAAGGGCAATTGCAGCAGGCCCAAGCCCACCTGGAGCAGGCCATTTCGCTGAATGCCAATGCTTATTGGGCGATCATCAATCTTGGCATTACCTATTTTCATCTAAAAGACAGGAGCAACGCCCAGGCGCAATTCCGCTCCGCCTTGGAGAAATGCCAGCTGGATGCTGTTCATGGCTGTCTCAATAAAGTCACCGCCTTGCTGGGCCTGGAGCAAAGTCAAGAGGCGCTGGAACTGCTGCAGCGGACCAAAGAAAAATTTACCATTCAACCAGACGAAATAGAAGATGCTTTTACCGACTGGAACCTGTTGGCCGCAGCGCCCGAGCCGCCAGCGGGCATCGGGGAGTTTCTGGAGCGGGCGAAGCAAATATTATAAACATAAACATCACCCTGGCGAGGGTTGAGAACCTTCGCAAGGGTTCTGCGGTCTCAGAAATGAAAGGTCTCAGAATTCAAAAATACATTTCTGTGGCCTTTCAATTCTGAGACCAAAATTTTCATTTCCCTCGGGCGAGGGTTGAGAACCTTCGCAAGGGTTCTGCGGTCTCAGAAATGAAAGGTCTCAGAATTCAAAAAAATATATTTCTGTGGCCTTTCAATTCTGAGACCAAATTTCAGTTCCACCTTGGCGAAAGTTAAGAACCTTCGCCAGGATTTCATAGCGGGGAATCAAAATGATCAGTGAATATTTACAAGCCGCCTTAGAACGAGCGCATGATAATATTACAAGTCAGATCCTTGTTTTTTTTGGCAAGGCCTTATGCGACAGGATGCCATCCTGTCCGACAAGTGATCGAAAGATGGGTAATAGTGCGTCGCTCTCATAGTTTGGATGTTTCAAGTCGCTTAAAATGACTTGATTTTTATTATGAATTTGATTATTTTTATTCAAAGAAATTTAATGGAGTATGGAGAAAACACCAATGAGCGCCATTGAACATGTTGAAAAAAAGTTTGCACCCATTTTAGATGAAGATTGGGAGGGCTGGCGTAAAAAATATCCTCAACGAAGCATTAAAGATATACTTCAGGAACTTAGCCAGATAATTAAAGCTTATGAACAGAAATATAGAATGACAACGGAAGAATTCATTACTCGATACGCCAGTGGGGAATTTGAGATGGATGATTCTTACGCCGATTACGAATTGGCCCATTGGCAGGGCAGTTATGAGGCCTATCAGCGCCTTTCCCAGACGGAGAAATGAGTGAATGGGCTATATCGAGACGCTTATCTTTCTGAGGATAAATTATTTCTTAAATAAACTCACTGAATATCTATCTCATTGGCTGGTCGATTCTCCATTTGAGGTTGTTGATGTTGAATTGAGCACCTGGACCCATCAGTTTTATCATCGTTTCTATTTTACAAACGGGTGGTCACTGATCATATATGAAAAATACGTTTTTGCAGAATACCAGTTGAAATTTCAAGATATCATTATGCGCTGTTAAATCCTCAAAACGAGGCTCATTTAAGTTTTGATAACTGTCCCCATCATCGCAATCTATTTACCTTCCCTCATCATAAGCACTTTTATCCCAAGCATAAACACTCTCCACTGGTTTTTTCTGGGGAGATAGCTGATGCATTTCAAGAAATTGAATATATAATGGAAAATTTAAGTACCACTTGAAATTCTAACATGGAAATGATTATCAATCATTGCCCTGCGAAACAGACGAAAAAATACATGTTAAGAACCTTCGCAAGGATTCTGTGGTCTCAGAAATGAAAGGTCTCAGAATTCAAAAATACATTTTTGTGGCCTTTCAATTCTGAGACCAAAATTTTCATTTCCACTTTGGGCGAGGGTTGAGAACTTTCGCCAAGGGTAAATGGTCTCAGAAATGAAAGGTCTCAGAATTCAAAAATATATTTCTGTGGCCTTTCAATTCTGAGACCAAAATTTTCATTTCCCTCGGGCGAGGGTTGAGAACCTTCGCAAGGGTTCTGTGGTCTTAGAAATGAAAGGTCTCAGAATTCAAAAATATATTTCTGTGGCCTTTCAATTCTGAGACCGAAATTTTCATTTCCCTCTGGCGAGGGTTAAGAACTTTTGCAAGAGTTCTGTGGTCTCAGAAATGAAAGGTCTCAGAATTCAAAAAAAATATATTTCTGTGGCCTTTCAATTCTGAGACCAAAATTTTCATTTCCCTCGGGCGAGGGTCAAGAACCTTCGCAAGGGTTCTGTGGTTTCAGAAATGAAAGGTCTCAGAATTCAAAAAAATATATTTCTGTGGCCTTTCAATTCTGAGACCAAAATTTTCATTTCCCTCTGGCGAGGGTTAAGAACCTTCGCAAGGGTTCTGTGGTCTTAGAAATGAAAGGTCTCAGAATTCAAAAATATAT